>Ga0210123_1000140_pt1 | contig 47062 bp, 42 predicted proteins | sample Muzzi_PWB_D2_FD_185535 | JGI IMG/M metagenome (GOLD analysis project Ga0210123, IMG submission 185535) | Wetland microbial communities from San Francisco Bay, California, USA, that impact long-term carbon sequestration - Muzzi_PWB_D2 (SPAdes) | ecosystem: Environmental > Aquatic > Marine >... | reverse complement strand
GAGCTGCGGCATCTGCGAGAGCTTCCGATCACTGCGAGATCATCACGTGGGCCCACGGCTGACCCGGCAGCATCAGCCACGGGCTGCTGCCGTCGGGATGCGTGGGGAGACCCAGCTCCTCCGCTTTCGCATAAGGCACGTAGAGGACGCTGCGGCGCCGAGAATCGTCGCCGGGCCCGACCGCCGGGTCCACATCGGAATCCGCCGTCAGCACCCACAGGGCCGCCCCGGGCGGCTGCATCTCGCCCGCGTCAATCGCAGCCCGGCGGGCGTCCAGCACTGCCGCGCGATCCTCTCCGGCGGCGCTCATGCGGCGGCCCATCGCCATGAACGGGTCCATGCTCTCGTGGTAGCAGGCGACTGAAAACCGCTCGTTCGAAGGGTCGTCGGCAAGGCACATGATGCCGTTCGTCCCCTGGCGCAGGACCGTCAGCGGGTCTCCCTCCCGCGGCTCGCCGCCGTAGCCGAGCACCGTGGCGTCGGCTCGAAGCGACTCCGGGGCTGCGAGCACGGCCCGGGCGATCTGGTCGGCCGGGGACATCTGGGCCGAAGCGGATCCGGCTCGGCCGCAGGCGGCGAGCAGGAGCAGGACTGACGCGGCGCGAATGGATCGCATGTGACCTCGCTGTGTGGGCTTTCGGTGCGCCCCGTGGCACGGTACCGTTTCGGCGGGGATTCCGGGTTCGTCAAGCTACCGACGGTCCCGGCCATGTCAAGAAATTCCGAGATCTTCGGTTTTGATACGACGGGGGAATGATGCGTATAGTGGTCCCGCAGGAAACGGCTGCGTCCGACGAGCGCGTGGCCCTCGCGCCGGCGGCCGTGAAGCGACTGGCCGGGGACGGCCGCGTGATCGCCGTGGAGTCCGGCGCCGGCCTCGGCGCTTCGTTCACCGACGACGAGTACCGGGAGGCCGGTGCCGAGATCGTGGCCTCGCCAGAAGAATTGTTTCGCGGGGCCGACGTGGTTCTCAAGGTAAACCCGCCCGCCGTTCGCCCGGACGGCTTCGACGAGATCGCCCACCTGACCGAGGGCGCCGTATGCATCGCGCTCATGAATCCGTACGAGAACGCGGATCTGTTCGCCCGATTGGCCGAATGCGCCGTGACCGCGATGGCCATGGAGCTCGTGCCCCGCACGACCAAGGCGCAGCGCATGGACGCGCTCTCGGCATTCAGCACGATCGCCGGCTACACCGCCGTGCTGCGGGGCGCCGAGGCCCTCGGGAAGTTCTTCCCGATGCTCACGACGGCCGCCGGGACAATCGCCCCGTCCAGGGTCTTCGTGCTGGGCGCGGGCGTCGCTGGTCTTCAGGCGATCGCGACGGCACGTCGTTTGGGTGCCGTGGTCGAGGCCTTCGACATCCGCCCCGCAGTGAAAGAGCAGGTGCAGAGCCTCGGCGCGACCTTCGTCGAATGGGAGCACGGGGAGGGCGAGGATGTCGAGACCGAGGGGGGCTATGCGAAGGAGGTCTCGGAGTCGGAGCAGGAGCGTGAGCGTCAACTCCTGTCGGACCACGTCGCCACCTCCGACCTGGTGATCACGACCGCGCTGGTCCCGGGCCGGCCCGCTCCCCGTCTGATCACCGAGGACATGGTTAAGCGAATGCGCCCGGCCTCGGTGATCGTCGACTTCGCTGCCGCCTCGGGCGGAAACTGCGAGCTCACCGAGGCCGGCGAGACCGTGGTGAAGCATGGCGTGACGATCATGGGCCCGCTCGACCTCGCGTCCTCGCTTCCCGTACACGGCAGCGAGATGTACGGCCGCGTGGTCTCGGCGCTGTTCACACACGCGATCGGCGAGGACGGCGCCCTCGCCATCGATCTGGACGATGAAATTCTCGGCGCCTGCGTCGTGACCCACGGCGGAAAGGTGAGGTTCCAGCCATGAGCGGTACGATTCTCGTCAGCATATACGTGTTCGTGCTGGCGATGTTCACGGGCTTCGAAGTGATCACGAAGGTGCCTCCGACCTTGCATACGCCCTTGATGTCGGGGTCCAACGCGATTTCGGGGATCAGCATCGTCGGTGCCCTGGTCATCGCCGGACTGGCCGAGGGCCCGTTGTTCGACGCGATCGGGGTGGTGGCGGTGATCGCGGCGACGATCAACGTGGTCGGCGGCTTCCTGGTCACCGACCGCATGCTTCGCATGTTCAAGCGCGACACCGGAGAGGGCTGAGCCGTGAACATCCAGTTGATCATCCAGCTCACCTACCTCCTGTCGGCCGTACTGTTCATCATCGGCCTGAAGCGTCTCGGCTCGCCGGCCACAGCCCGCGGCGGGAACGCGGTGGCCGCCGCGGCCATGCTGATCGCCGTAGCTGCGACACTGCTCGACGAACAGATCGTCACCTTCCAGTGGATCATCGTCGGCGTGATCGTGGGTGGCCTGATCGGCCTGCTCATGGCACGCCTGGTCAAGATGACCGCAATGCCACAGATGGTGGCCGTGTTCAACGGCTTCGGCGGCCTGGCCTCGGGCCTCGTGGCCGCCGCCGAGTTCCTCGCCGTCTCGGGCGGCGCCGCGCCACCCCTCGACGCGTCGATCTCGATCATGGCCGGCACGCTGATCGGCGCCGTGACGTTCTCGGGCAGCCTGATCGCCTTCGGCAAGCTCCAGGGCGTCGTCACGGAGAAGCCCGTGACCTACGCCGGGCAGCAGATCGTCAACGGTCTGATCTTCCTGGCGATCATCGGAGTCATGGTCTGGCTGGTCGTGGCGCACGGCGACGGTCTGGCAGGGCTCGGCGCCAACGGTCTTTATCTGGCCCTTTGGGGCGGCGCGCTGCTCCTGGGCGTGCTGCTGGTGATCCCGATCGGCGGCGCCGACATGCCGGTGGTCGTCTCGCTGCTGAACTCGTATTCGGGCCTCGCCGCGTCGGCCGCCGGCTTCGTGCTCGGCAACAATGTTCTGATCATCAGCGGCGCGCTGGTCGGCGCGTCCGGGCTGATCCTTACCCGGATCATGTGTCGCGCGATGAATCGATCGCTGGCCAATGTGATCTTCGGCGCCTTCGGACAGGCGCCTTCGACAGGTGGTGCCGAAGGAGCGGCGCGGACGAAGGAGGATGTTAACTCGATCCAGCCGGAAGACGCGGCGATGATGCTCGCCTATGCGCACAAGGTAGTCATCGTCCCGGGCTACGGCCTCGCCGTCGCCCAGGCCCAGCACAAGCTGCGCGAGCTCGCCGACCAGCTGACCGCGCGCGGTGTACAGGTCCGGTACGCGATTCATCCGGTGGCCGGTCGGATGCCGGGACACATGAACGTCCTGCTGGCCGAGGCCAACGTACCCTACACCCAGCTCTACGAGGTCGAGGACGTGAATCCCGACATGCCCACGGTCGACGTGGCGCTCGTGGTCGGAGCCAACGATACGGTGAATCCCGCGGCCCGCGACGATCCGAGCAGCCCGATCGCCGGCATGCCCATCGTCGAGGTCGACCGCGCCAAGCACTCGATCGTCATGAAGCGGAGCCTGAGCCCCGGCTTCGCCGGCATCGACAACGAGCTGTTCTACAACCGGAACAACATGATGCTGTTCGGGGACGCGGCCGACTCAATCACGAAGGTCGTGGAGGAAGTGAAGCACCTGTAACCGCGTTCGGCGGGACGGAGACCGCGAGGCGGGCGATTTCCCCCGCTTCGCGGGCATCGTCCGCTTGGGTGCGTCCGGTCTCGACGTACCGCTCGCGAAACGCCGCAGTCGTCCGAAGTACCGGGCCGACGTAGCCCGTTGGAAAACGCTCCAACCCTTCTTCCGCCAGCAGAAAAGCCGCCGCGGCCGCCTCCCGCAGCTCGGCATCCGCCAGGCCGCCGGTCATGGCCCGCTGCGCGAGATCGGGCGTGCGGTCATGCAGGGCGCGGAGCATTTCCACCGCCTCCCTCCGGGCCCGATCGTCGTAGCACAAACCCACCAGCAGGGCGGGTGGCACGCTCCACCAGTCGCGCGCGGGGACGTCGACGGGACGCACTTCGAGCCATCCACGGGGCCGGACGTCGGGGAACAGCGCGCCCAGATGGGCCCGCCAGTCGGCGACGGTCGGAGCGTCCGTCCCGAAATCGGCCCACCACTGGCTGAACCGCGGCACCGATCCGTCGGCCCGACGCACCGGCCGGGTATCGGCGTCGAACATGACCGGCGCGCCGAGGGCGAACGCCAGGTACTCGGTCCAGGGGGGAATCATGGCCGCACCTCCGCCGAGCGCCCCGGTCCGTCCCGGATCCAGCCGACTCCAGATCCACGCCCGGCCCGATACGAGCGGCGTCCCATCCGGCAGGTCGGCTGCGGAGTTGGCGAAGGCCGCGACGAGCACCGGACTCAGTAGATTGGCCAGGCGCCAGCGTTCGGCCCCGGTCGCGGCTCGCCCGAGATCGAGGTTCACCTGGAGGCTGGCCGTACAGCGCATCATCCACGGTCCCCATGGGCCGAGCCGGGCGAAGTAACGATCCATCGCCACGTACCGGGACGTCGGCCGCCGGAGGCCAACGTTCTCCGGGCCGAATCGGGGAGCGAGACCAACGGAGTCCAGCTCGATACCCTGTGCGCGGGCCGCGACCCGGAGCGGATCCAGCGCGCTGCTCACGTCCGCATCCAGGGCGGCAAGCGTGCGATGTGCAGGCGTGCTGTATTCCAGCTGCCCGCCCGGCTCGAACGTATAGCGGCCCGGGGTTTCCCCCGCTCCGGTCAGCCGCTCGAGCGCCCGGTCGGCCTCGTCCGGGAGAGGAGCCGCCTCCGAACGCGGAATCAGCTCGAGCTCCACTCCCACCGAGCCGGTTCCCGCGACGGGCCTCCGGGGCGGCTCGAACAGCGCCTGCACCGCCCGTTGAAAGACGACCGGGTCAGATTCGCTCAACGACGTCTGGCCAGGCAGAGGGCAAACAGGCCATCCGGATCGGTCTCCCACAGGTCGAGCACGAGTCCGGTCTCTTCGAGCAGGGCTTCGACGGATCGCCGCGTATACTTGTGGCTCAATTCCGTGCACAGGCTCTCGCCGGCGGCGAACTCTACCTCGAGGCCGAGCGCTCCCAGCCGCACGGTCTGCGCGTGCCGGCTGACGAGGTGCATCTCGATACGCGCCTTGTCTTCGTCGTAGCGCACGTGGTGCTGGAACGCGTCGAGAGCAAACTCGGCGTCGAGCTCCCGGTTGAGCACCCGGAGCAGGTTGAGATTGAACGCGGCGGTTACGCCCGCTTCGTCGTCGTAGGCACGCAGCAGCAGCTCGAGCTTCTTGACGAGGTCGAAGCCGATGAGGAACGCGTCCTCCGTCTGCATACGGCCCGCCACGCCCCGCAGGAACGCGCGGGCCGCGTCCGCCTCGAAGTTCCCGATCGTCGAGCCCAGGAACGCGAGCAATCGCCGCGCACCCCGAAACGGCAGCGGCTGGGCGTGCTCGAAGTCGGTGATGACGCACTCGATAACCAATCGCGGATAGTCGCGGATCAGCGCCGCGGCGGCGGCCCGGGAAGCCGACTCGCTCACGTCGAGCATCCCGTAGCCCTCGAGACGGCCGGCACGACGCATCTCGTCGAGCAGCACCCGGGTCTTGAAGGCGCTCCCGGAGCCGAATTCGATGAGCACCGTCGGCCGCACCCGGTCAACGACGAGCGGCGCGACGCGCTGCAGGATGCCGCGCTCCGTGCGGGTCTGGTAGTACTCGGGCAACTCGGTGATCTGTTCGAACAGCTCGGAGCCGCGAGCATCGTATAGATACTTCGGCGGCACCGTCTTCGGGGACGACGTCAGTCCACGCCGGGCGTCTGCCGCAAGCTCGAACGGGCTGCCCTGCTCGTTCAGCAGGTTGCGGACGACTACGGCCGGCCCGCCGTCCCCCTCGGAATCCGGCGCGGGCCGAGGGTCAGGCGTCACGCGCGACACGCAATCCCGCGAAGATCTGTCGGCGAATGGGATAGTCCCAGTTGCGGAAGCTGTTGCGGGCCACCGCGGGACGGGTGGCCCACGATCCTCCGCGGAGCACGTGGTAGTCGGGCCCGAAGAACACCTGGGAGTACTCCTCGTACGGAAACGCCTCGAAACCCTCGTACCCATGGAAGGCCGAGGCCGTCCATTCCCAAACGTCGCCCAGCATCTGCTGGCAGCCGACGGCGGAGCGACCTAGGGGAAAGGAACCGATCGGTGCTGGACCAAAACGCAGCTGGTCGAGGTTCACGTGGCGTTCCGACGGCCGTTCTTCGCCCCAGGGGTACGTACGGGCGCCCGTGGCGTCCGGGTCCCAGGCCGCCGCCTTTTCCCATTCCGGCTCGGTGGGCAGCCGGGCCGAGGCGAAACGAGCGTAGGCTTCCGCTTCGTGAAAGCACACGTGGACGACCGGCTCGTCGGGTACGAGGGGGCAGGGCCCCAGCGAAGTCCGACGCGTCCAGCCCGCCGCCCCCGCCTCGCGACTCACATCGCGCGCCGCCTCGGGCCCGGGTGGATCGTCGGCGCCCGCCGGCACCCAGTACCGGGGCGCTGCGAGACCCACCTCCTGCGCCCACGCCCAGCCTTCCTCCGTCCACAGCGACGCATCCAGGTAACCGCCCGCCGCAATGAACTCCACGAACTCGCCATTGGTCACCGGATGGCGCCCAATTTCGAACCCGTCCACGTGCCGCCGATGGAGCGGCCGTTCGTTGTCGTAGGCGAATCCGGCGGCGGAAGCGCCCATCTCGAACGGCCCGGCGGGCACCCGAATCATCGCCTCGGCGGAGGTCTCCGACCTCTCCGGATCGTCGGTCTCCCCCTCCTCTCCGCCCACACGGCGGACCGGCTCGTAAGGCTCCGAGGTCATCAGCAGGATGGTCTGAAGAATCGTCTCCTGATGCTGCGCCTCGTGCTGACGGACCATCTCCCAGGCGAAGCCGCCCCGCAGGAGCGGGTTCTGCGATTCGAGGTCCATCTCGGCCAGGTTCTCCAGTACTGTGGAGCGCACGGCCGCGAGGCGGTCGAGCAACTCGCGCCGCGCCGGCAGCCGGAGTGCGCCCCGCGCGGATCGCGGGGTTTGGAAAGCGTCGTAGATTTCCTCGAGCTCCGCCTCGCTCGTCACCTCGCCGGGCCGACGGACCAGCCACAGCTCCTCGAACGCGCCGATGTGCCCGAGATCCCAGATGATCGGGCTCATCAGTGGGTCGTGTTGACGGGTGAGAGCGTCGTCGGACAGCGGTGCGACGAGTTGCAGTGTGCGCTCGCGGACGTCGCGCAACGCGAGGGCGATCTCGCGGCGGGACGGCGCCACGACGTCGGCAGTGTCTGATCTCGGGTTCATGCGCGTCAACCTATCCTGCGGCCCGGGGCCGATAAAGCGAGACAAGGACCTCCACGCGCCGGTCACGTGGTACGGGAGGCGAGCGGCGGGTAGATTTCTATCATGCTCCCTGCTTCCCTGCCGACCCGCGTCGTGAAACGATTCGCCGGGCGTCTTCGGTTCCCGGTGCTGTTCTTCGTCACCGCCGCGGTGTTCGTGGCCGACCTCGTGTTTCCCGACATGGTCCCCTTCGTGGACGAGATTCTCCTCGGCCTGGCCACGGTTCTTCTCGGCGCGTGGAAGAACCGGGACGGTGGCGACGGTGGCGGGGACGACATGGAAACCTCTGGCTCCCCGCCGTAGATTCCAGGGAGACCGGATGGCTGTGAAGCGGATATATAGGGAGTGCGACCATGACGTCAGATAGAGTTGACACCGGCGGCAAAGTACACGTCAGCGAAACGGAAGCGCGGCGGGTCGCGGAGGCGGCGCGCGAAGCCGGCTGGGCCGACCACACGTTCGTCCGTGACATGTTCCTCGGCGATCTCCAGCTCGACCTCATCCATCCATATCCGGATCCCGCCGAATACATCGGCGAGGATTGCCGCGCCTTCCTGGCGGAGCTGCGGGAACTGCTCGAGACCGAGGTCGACTCCGAGAAGATCGACCGGGACCGGAAGATCCCGGAAGACGTGATCGACCGCCTGCGCGAGATGCGCGCCTTCGGCTTGAAGATCCCGACCGAGTACGGCGGTCACGGCTTCGGCCAGGTCGAGTACAACCAGGTCATGGCTTTGCTGGGCAGCGTTGACGGCAGCCTCGTGGCCTTGCTCTCCGCCCATCAGTCGATCGGCGTGCCGCAGCCGCTGAAGCTGTTCGGCACCGAGGCGCAGAAGAAGAAGTTCCTGCCGAGGCTGGCGGCTGGCGCCATCTCAGCCTTCGCCCTCACCGAGGACGACGTGGGCTCCGATCCTGCCCGGTTGAGCACGCACTATCGGCTGTCCGAGGACGGCGAGCACTACGTCATCAACGGCGACAAGCTGTGGACGACGAACGGCCCGATTGCCGAGCTCCTCGTCGTGATGGCTCGGCATCACGAGACGAATCGGATCTCCGCGTTCATCGTCGAGACCGACTCGCCTGGTGTCGAGCTCACGCATCGCAACCACTTCATGGGCATCAACGGCATCGAGAACGGCAACTTCCGGTTCACGGACGTTCGGGTGCCGAAGGACAACCTCCTGTGGGACGAAGGAAAGGGACTGAAGCTCGCCCTCATCACCCTGAACACCGGACGGCTGAGCATCCCGGCCGTCGCCGTCGGAACCGGCAAGATCTCTCTCAAGATCGTGCGTGAGTGGGGGTCATCGCGCGTTCAGTGGGGCCAGCCGGTCGGCAAACACGAGGCGGTGGCTCACAAGATCGGCTACATCGCATCGCACGGCTTCGCCATGGAGGCGGTCGCCGAGTCGGCGGCAATCATGGTGGATCGGGGTGGATTCGACATCCGCCTCGAGGCGGCGCTCGCCAAGTTGTACAACACGGAGCACGGCTGGACGGTGGTCGACGAGATGGTACAGACGCGCGGCGGCCGTGGCTACGAGCGCGCCGACTCGCTGAAGGCGCGAGGCGAAGAGCCCGTGCCGGCGGAGCGCATGCTGCGCGATTTCCGCATCAATCGGGTTTTCGAGGGATCCAGCGAGATCATGCGCCTGTTCATCGCCCGCGAGGCGGTCGACAAGCACCTCCAGGTGGCGGGGCCGCTGGTCGAAGGCGACCTGGGGCTCGGCGGGAAGCTCGCCCTGCTCCCGAAGGTCGGCCTCTTCTATGCCCTCTGGTATCCGAAGCAGTGGTTCCCGCGATTCGGCACGGCCCGGGGATTCGCCGCCGACCTCGCGCCGCACATTCGCTACGTCGAACGCACATCGCGAAAGCTCGCCCGGACCTTGTTTCACAAAATGATCCGCCATGGCGCGGCCTTGCAGAGAAAGCAGATGCTGCTGTTCCGCGGCGTCGACATCGGCGCGGAACTCTACGCCATGGCGGTCACATGCGCGCGGGCCCAGATGTTCGTCCGCACGGGGAAGCCAGACGCCGAACGCGCCGTCGAGCTGGCGGACGTGTTCTGCAAGATGGCGCGGCGACGCATCCTCGACCTGTTCCGCCTGATGAGCGACAACGACGACGCGGCGATCTACCGGACCGCCCGCGACGTTCTCGATGGCAAGCATCTCTGGTTCGAGGAGGGCGTAGCCGAGAATCAGCCGGTGTCGCTGCCCGATGAAGAGTGGGGAGAGCCGTCGCACCAGGCCGAGGGCGAGGCGGTCTCCGCGGTCAACTGACCCGGAGGACGATCTTTCCGAAGTTCCGGTTTGCCCCCATCAACGCGTGCGCGTCGGCGGCGTCCGCGAGAGGCATCACGTCGTGGACGACGGGCGCGAGAGAGCCGTCGGCGAAGCGTGGCAGCAGTTCGTCGCGGAACGCCCGGGCGAGTTCGGCCTTTTCCTCCGACCCGCGCGTGCGCATGACCGTGCCGATGATCCGGAGACGGTGGCGCAGGATCACTCCGAGGTCGGTTTCCGCCCGGGAGCCGCTCATCAAGCCGATCAACACGAGGCGGCCGCGGCGCGCCAGGCTCGCGAGATCCGTCTCCCAGTAGGTGGCGCCGACCAGCTCGAGGATCGCGTCCACCCCGCTCCCTTCGGTCGCCGCATGGATGACTGCCCGGATGTCCTCGGTGGCCTCGTAGTCGATCGGCACGTCCAGGGGCAGGTTCCCGGCGGCGATCGCCGCCAGCTTTGCAGACGACGCCGTGCCCAGAATCCGGGATGCACCGAAGACACGTGCCAGCTGAAGGGCGGCCGTGCCGACGCCGCTCCCCGCCGCGTGGATTAGGATGCTCTCCCCGGCTGCGAAATCCGCCTGGCGCAGGGCGTCCCATGCCGTGAGGTAGGCCTCGGGCAGGGCGGCGGCGGCGGCGAAATCGAGGTTTCGCGGAACGGGAATCGTCTGGTCGGCCGGAGTCACGAGCCGTTCGGCGTACGCACCACCGGGGACCAGACCCATGACGTGACTCCCCATTATTTCGGGGTCTACGCCCAGGCCGACCGCCCCCACAACCCCCGCGTATTCCAGGCCCGGGATGTCGGCGGGGGCCCCGGGCGGCGGCGGATACCGACCCGCGCGCTGCAGGAGGTCGGCACGGTTGAGCGCCGTGCACCGCACGTCGACGGCCACTTCCCCCGGCCCGGCCTCCGGCGCCTCGACATCGACCAGCTCGAGGACCTCGGGACCTCCGGGCCGGAGGATGCAGACCGCTTTCACCGGCTCAGCGGCGTGTCAGACGGTAGATCCACAAGAGCAGGATGGAGCCCAGCACCGCGATGAGCATGCTGCGAAAATCGAACCCGTTGATCCCGCCGAAGCCGAGCCGCGTTCCGATAAACCCGCCGATCAGCGCGCCGGCGATGCCGATGACCATGGTGAGCACGCAACCCCCGGGGTCTTCGCCCGGCATGATCCACTTCGCGAGCGCCCCGGCGATCAGTCCGAAGATGATCCAGGCAATTATGCCCATGAGCTCCTCCCTTAGTTGAAGGGTCCGTTCGCTCTCAACATACGACGGCGGGGCCGTGCGAGGTTCACGAACCCGGCTTCAAACCGGGTCCGAAGACACCTCGGCCCGGATCCGCGCCAGTGCCGCCGCCGGATCCTCCGCCGCCGTGATCGAGCGCCCGACCACGAGGTAGTCGGCTCCGGCGGCGCGCGCCACGGCGGGTGTCGCCACCCGGCGCTGATCGTGCGCGGACTCACCGACGAGCCGAATGCCCGGCGTGACGACCAGGAAATCCTCTCCGCAGGCGACGCGGATCGCGTGGGCCTCGGCCACGCTGCACACGGCCCCGTCGATGCCCGACTCGCGGGCGAGGCCCGCCAGTCGGCCGGCGGTCTCCTCCACACCGACCCCCGGGCCCATCACGGCCGCGAGCGCGACGTCGTCCAACGACGTCAGCACGGTGATCGCCAGCAAACGCAGCCGGGGCCGCCCCGACTCCGCTCCGGCGACCGCGGCGGCGGCGCGCAACATCGCTTCGCCGCCCGAAGCGTGCACGGTGAGGAGCTCGACGCCCAGCTGGCTGGCGGAGCGCACGGCGCCCGCTACGGTGTTCGGGATGTCGTGGAGCTTCAGGTCGAGAAACACGTGGCGACCGTCGGCGACCAGACGCTCCACCACCGGCGGGCCGGCGCGCGTGAAAAGCTCGAGTCCGACCTTCACCCAGGTATCCCGCGGCAGTCGGTCGACGAGTGCGAGTGCGGCGTCGGAGCCCGGGTAATCGAGGGCGACGATGACCTCGGGCGCCGTCGTCTGCGGGTCCGTCATGGCGTCCGAATCTCCACGGTCCCTACGAGGTCGGCGAGGTCGGCCACCGCGTGGCGCTCCAGGTAAGCTTCGAGCCCCCGGTGCACCGCCACGGCCACATCAGGGTCCACGAACAGCGCCGTGCCGATCTGCACGAGCCGGGCGCCAGCGAGAATGTACTGCAGCGCGTCGGCAGCCGAGCGAATGCCGCCGATCCCGATGATCGGGAGATCCACGGCCCGGGCCGCCTGCCAGGTCAGGTAGACGCCCATCGGCAGGATTGCCGGTCCGCTGACCCCACCGCTGACGTTGCCGATCACGGGGCGCCTCCGCTCGACGTCGATCAGCATGCCCGGGAACGTATTGATCGCACTGAGCCCATCGGCTCCGGCCTCCTCGCAGACACGGGCGTAAAGCCCGATGTCCGGAACATTCGGAGTCAGCTTCACGACCAGCGGGCGTTCCGTGGTCGCCCGAATCCTTGCGACCAGGTCGGCGAGGGCCACGGGATCGGTTCCGAACAGGGTCCCCCCTTCCACGTTCGGACAGGAGACGTTGAGTTCGTAGCCGAGAAATCCCTCCGCGTCGTCCAGTCCGCGCACCACGGCGGCAAACTCGTTGACGGTGTGGCCCACGACGTTCACCAGCACCCGGGCCCGCGTCAGGTTCTCCGCGAGCCACGGCAGTTTCTCCGCCCGGAAGCGCTCGAGGCCTACGTTCTGCAGGCCGATCGCGTTGATCATCCCCCCGGGCGTCTCCGACACACGGTGCGGAGGATTCCCCGCCCGTGGCGCCACGCTGACCGCCTTCGTGACGATCCCGCCGATGTCGTCGAGGGGGATCAGGTCCGCGTACTCACGGCCGTACCCACACGTGCCGGAAGCGAGCAGAACCGGCCCTTGAAACTCCACGCCGAACACCGTCTGGGTCATTCCGGCCACGCGAGCTCCCGGCGCTCGAACACCGGTCCTTCCGTGCAGGACTTGATCCAGCGACCGTCGGCCGAGCGGACGACGCAGCCCTGGCACGTGCCGATTCCACACCCCATGTGTTCTTCCACCGACACCTGGAGTCGCAGATCGGCGTCGCGGGCCAGCCGCTCCAGCGCCAACAGCATCGGCGTGGGCCCGCAGCCGAACAGCTCGGGGCCATCCTCGGCCGAGATGCCGTCGAGCACGAGACCTCGCCGGCCGACGGTGCCGTCCTCCGTGTAGACCCGGGGCGCAAGCCCTGTCAGGCGCTCCACGAGATCGAGATCGAACACCCGGTCACCCGAGCGCTCACCGTACAGGAGGCGCACGTCCGCCCCGGCCCGAATCGCTTCGGGAACCAGGAACAGGAACGGGGCGAGACCGACGCCGCCGGCGACGCAGACCAGCGGCCGGTTTTCGGGCAGCGTGAACGGGCGACCGAGCGGACCGAGCAGCAGCACCTCGTCGTCCGGGCGCAGTTGGGCCAGGCGACGTGTCCCGGCGCCGAACTCCCGCACCAGAAGCCCGATGCGTCCGTCCTCGCCGCGCCAACCGATGCTGAACGGCCGGGGCAGGAACGGTGGATCGATGCCCGCGAGACCGAAGCCGATCATCACGAACTGGCCGGGCGCGGCAGCCTCCGAGATGTCGGGAGCGTCGAGTTCCATCCACCAGGTCCCGGCCGCAGCGGGTGAGTTCGCCAGGACCCGGACACGGCGCCGGAGGATCCCCGCCATCAGAATTCGACCTGCCGGTCCCCGGCCTCGCCCTGCGGCTCGCCGTCGTCCTGGTCTCCCACTCCGGCGGTGTCTTCGGGCTGGACCAGTACGGCCGTCGTGTCGTACAGCATGCGGATCTCGACGAGGCGGCGGCGGAGCTCACGCTCGGCGGACACATAGGCCGAATCGATGCGGGCCGAGCGCGGCAGGTCCTGGATGCTGACGCGGTACGGATCGTCGGTCGGCAGACCGGCCAGCTGCTGCTCCAGGCGGCGATCTGTGTCGGCGCCGCGGTCGTCGGCCCAGTCACCCGCCGGTGAATCGGCATAGAGCATTGCGCCGGCGATCGCCTTGGCTCGCCACGGAGAATCCGGTGCCAGGGCCAGGTACTGCAGGTATAGCCCCCGGGCGACATGTCGGGCCCCCAGCTCCGCGCCGGCGATCTCCGCGGCACGGAGGGCAGCTTCGGCCGCCGTCCCGCCTCGCGTCTCGTAGGCGTCGACGAGCCGGGTGAACTCCTCGGCCGCGGCGGTGAGACGGGCCACCCGGCTCGCGACCTCGGGCTCGGGAATCCCGCTACGGGCGGCGGCGAGCGCCTGGCGGGTCTCGACGATCCCCGCGGGACGATCGGCCTCATGGATGTGCAGCGCCGCCCAGCGATAGCTCGCCTCGGCGGCATAGCGGCCCCGGTTGGCCTCGCCCCGGGCGAGGTCATACTCCGCCAGCGCCCCGGCCGGATCACCGATCATCTCGCGAGCCCGGCCACGATAGTAGTGGAGCAGCGCCAGTTTCGGAGCGGGCAAGTCCGAGTCTGCCAGTTGCCGCGCTAACGCGGCCGCGAGCGGCTCGGGAGCCCATCGCACGAGCGAGTCGAGATGAGAGTCCATTCCCTGACCGAAGTTCGCGAACCGGCTTCCGGCGATCAGATCCTCGGTGAGCTGCGTAGAACGGTCGTATTGGCCGACCTCCGCGAGCGCCCGGGCGAGATCGAGCTGGACGTTCTCGGACAGACGTTCCTGCGCACTCACCGCTTCGAGGTCCTGCGCGGCCGCCGTCGCGTCTCCCAAATCCAGGCGTGCGAGGCCGCGGTGAAACAGGAACTGAGCGCTGTCCTCCGAGCTGGGACCGCTCTCCAGCGCCCTCGTCAGCAGGCGCTCCGCCGCGACCAGCTCGGTTCCCTCGGCGTTCACGCGCCGTGCGATCCCCTCGAGGCCGGCGGCGATTCCGATCAACGCGGAGTCCGGCGTGAGGGCCGGCACGGTCTCGGCCGAAGCCGCTGCCGCCTGCCATCTCTGGCGGGCGATCTCCGCGCGAGCTTTCAGAATGGCCGCCGGGGCCGCGTGCTCGCTCTCCGGGTGGTCCCGGATGATCCGCCCGGTGATGGCGATCACGCTGTCGTAGCGCACCCGAGCTTCGGCCTCTCGCCCCTCGCGGCTTTGATCGATCGCCCGGTCATAGTCCCGCTCGGCGTCATACATCGCATTGAAGTAGACGCACGAGGTGGCCGTGAGGACGAGGGCGACGAACAGCGCCGGGCGCGTCATCCTCTACCGCCCGCCCGCCAGCGCGTCGAGCCGATCGCGCTTTTCGTCCAGGTATCGGCGGATGGCCGTCGCGATCGCCCGGGCCATCGTCCGCTGACCCTTCGGATCCCGAAGGCGCCGTTCTTCGCTCGAGTTCGTGATGAATCCGAGTTCGACCAGCACGGTGGGCATGTTCGACGTCGCGCGCACGAGCACCCAGTACGGGCCGGAACGCACACCGCGGTCGGGACTGTCGACCACCTTGCGCAGTTCGTTCTGAATGAAGCCTCCGAAGCGGACCGACTCCTGAAGGTGGGTTCCCTGGTCGAGTCCCGCGAGGATGAACTCCAGTTGGTCGATGTTCGGCCGATCGCCTTCCTCCGCGCCCGGCACCGTGTTCTCACGAATCGCGGCGCGGCGTCCCTCCTCCGTGCGTGCCGGTCCCAGGTAGTACGTCGTGAACCCCTTCGCCGACGTCCCGGAGGGTTGCGCATCCACGTGGATGGAGACAAACAGGTCTCCGTCCCGTTGGATTGCGAGGCGCGGCCGATTCTCCAGTGTGATGAAACGATCGGTGTCGCGGGTGAGTGAAGCCTCGATGCCGTTCACTTCCCCGAGCTCTTCGAAAACCATCTTCGATACGGTCAGAGTGATGTCGCGCTCGGCGGCCCGGGTTCGCGGGCTCTGCGTGCCCGGGTCGTGGCCACCGTGACCGGGATCGATGATCACCCGCCAGGGTCCGGGACGCCGGGCGCTCTCGCCCTCGACGACGGGCGGCAGATCCGTCCCGCCGGCCTCCACGGCCGCCTCGCCCGACGGACCCGCCGAGCCGCCGGCCACGATCGTCGTACCGCCGTTCGTGGCCGTCTCGAACTCTGGACGTGCCAGGAGCTCCAGCGGCACGCGTAAGCGGTCCCCGTCCAGGAAGGGTGGGTTGGACAACTGCACAAGCTGGTTGCCGAGGCGCACGAAAGGTGAGCCCGGCCGCAACTCGACCGTCTGGCCGGCGGGGGCCATGCCGGTGCCGAAGCCCGAGCGGTACCCGGCCTCGCTCACGACGTTCGGGGGAAGCTCCGTCCACACGGCCGTCGGATATGTTTCCTGGGCGCCCGCCGCCCCGACGACAGCCAGCACGAGCGCGCCGGCCACGATTCCCCCGCGGGTCACGCGGCCGCTGCCCCGCCGGCCGTGCGAACCCCGGTCACTCCTTGCCCCGCGATCTGATCGCACGCTCCACCTCCCGCTGCATGACCTTGCGTTTCATGGTCTCTCGCTTGTCGTGCAGCTTCTTACCCCGACCGAGCCCGAGGGTCACCTTGGCCCGACCGCGCGTGAAGTGGAGGTCGAGCGGGACCAGCGTCAGTCCCTGCTCCGCCGTCCGGGCGGCTAGCCGATCGATCTCCCGCCGATGCGCCAGCAGCTTGCGCGGACGCGTCGGTTCGGGCACGTCGATCGAGGCCTGCTCGTACGGACTGATGTGCAGGTTGTAGAGCCACAGCTCGCCGTTGTCGACGCGAGCGAACGCATCGGTGAACGACGCGTTGCCCTCGCGGAGCGACTTGACCTCGGCACCCACGAGCACGAGGCCCGCCTCGAGCTCTTCGAGAATCTCGAACTCGTGGCGAGCCTTGCGATTGCGGATCACGAGCTTTCGGCCGTCGGCCGTGCGCGCCACCTGACCTCCAGAAGCCACACTGCGGATGCTACGGGACGGCGTCGAATGTAGACGGGCCTCGCGGAGGGCGCCACCGAGCCGGACGGGCTCAAGCCGCGTCGAACACCTCGCGCTGATGGCGCATGACGCGGCGCAGGGCTAGCACCTTGGCGACCTCCGCCCCGAGCACGAACAGGATGGCCGTGTAGTAGATCGTGATCACGAACAGCACCGCGGTGGCGAGATTGGAGAACACCTGCGAGAAATCGGCCACCTCGGTCAAATAGAAGCTGAGACCATACTTGACCGCCTCGAAGCCGAGGCTGGCCACCACCGCCGCCTGCATCGCGGTGCGCCAGCCGAGGCTGGTCGCCGGTACGTACTTGTAGATCAGCAGGAACATCAGGAAGATGACCGCTAACGCTACGAGATAGCTCAGCACCGCCAAGATCGGCCCCGGTGGCAAGGGGGTCCGGGCCAGCACCCTCGAGCTGATCGCGAAGAACGCCGTCGTGATGCCCACGTTCGCCAGGAGCAGCAGCGTTGCCGCGACCACGAGCTGCACGTCGATCCACTTTCCGCGCAGGATCCCCGGTCCCTCCCGCAGGTCGAACACCGAGTCGAGCACGTGGCGCAGGGCCCCGAACAGGCGCGTGGAGAACCACAGGAACAGGACCGCGCTGATCGGCGTCGCCGTGCGGGAGATGCCAGCCAGCTCCAGGAGCGACGTCCACACGTCACGCCGCACGGTCTCCGCGACGGGGAGGTAGCTGGCCACCCAGTCGAGTGCGGCGTTGGGTGCCACCTCGAGGGTGGGGGACAGGAGGGCGCTGACGGCGGAGACGAGCAACAGCAGGAATGGCACCGCCGCCAGCAACAGGCTGAACGTCAGCCCGGAGGCCAGGAAGAAGATGTTGTCGGCGCCGGCCTGGTCGTAAACCTCACGGAAGAACTCGGGCAGGCCTCGCAGACCTGCCTCGAAGCCGGGGACCCGGGACTCGGCGCGACGACTCAGGAGATCGCCCGGTCAGCGTATCGCAGCGGCTAGCCGGCCTGCTCGTCCGCGTCATCATCGGCCGCCTCGGCGACGTCTTCCGCCGTGTCGGCGACGCTCTCGGCCGCCCGGGCGACCTTCTCGCGGTACTCTTCCTTCGTCTCGGTCACGCGGCGTTCGAGGTCCTCCCTAGCCTTCCGAGCGGCGTCGCGACCAGCCTTCACCGCCTCCTCGGCCTGGACGCGGCGCTGGTAGAGATCCTCTCGGGCCGTGTCGATGCGGGTGGAGACCTCGTCCCTCATGCGATCGTACCCCTGGCCCATCTCCTTCTTCACATCGTCGAGACGGGTTTCCGCATCGTCGCGCAGACGACGCAGCCCGTCCCTGAGGTCGGCCTGGGTCTCCTCCCCCGACTTGGGGGCATAGAGCAGCGCGACCACTGCGCCCAGAACCGCGCCACCGATAAAAGCGCCGAGCGACGAACCGCGCCGTTCGATCACCACGTAGGGTATTTCGTCGTTGTCTGACATGTCGTCCATCACCGATCCTGGATGGGGATTCGCCGGATGTTCACCGGCCAGCTTTGAATCTAGCGGTTCCCACCGGGGGCTTCAACGAGATCCGTCCTCGGCGCCCGCCGCGTCGTCGGCGTCCACCGCATCCTCGACGACGCGCGCATAGGCGTCCGCATCCCAGCGGGGCGGCTCGTCCGCCTCGGCCACGGCGAGGCCCGCATAGAAAATCAGCCGACCAATCCGCGACATCTTGTCGTAGCCGATCTTGTCGACCTCGTCGGAGACCTGGTGGTAGTCCTCGTGCACGCCGTTGAAGAAGAACAGGATGGGGACGCCTTTGCGCGCGAAGTTGTAGTGGTCCGAGCGCGTGTAAAAGCTCTCCTCCGGCCACAGGTCGTCGATCACCTGCATGTCGAGCTCCGGGTGCGCGGCGGCCACAGATTCGACCAGTGGCCCAAGCGTCGATTCTTCCTTGCCGATCGCCACGATCGTGTCGGCCCAGTTGCGGCCGATCATGTCGATGTTGAAGTCCGCGACCGTGGCCTCGAGCGGCACCGTCGGGTGCTCCGAGTACCACTGCGAGCCGAGCAGCCCACGCTCCTCTCCGCTGACGGTCATGAACACCAGCGAACGGCGCGACCGCGTCTCAAGCGACGCAAATGCCTGCGCGAGCTCGACGATCGTCACCGTGCCGGAGCCGTCGTCGTCGGCGCCGTTGAAGATCGAGTCCGCGCCGGCCTCCGCGTCGTGGTTCACACCAAGGTGGTCCATGTGGGCCGTGAACATGACGTACTCGTCCGACAGATCGGGATCGGAGCCCCGGAGGATGCCGATCGTGTTCGGCGCCGAGTCCGTTTCGACCCGGGCGCTCGTCTTCAGGTGGGCGGACCAGCCCGAGGCGTCACCGTCTCCGGTGAGCATTGCGGCGAACGCCGCCGGCAGATGCGAGTGCACGACGTAGACGATCGGCGCCGTGTCTTCCGCCGGCTCGCCGAGTCGGGTGCGTCCGCCGTCAAGGAAACGACGCAGTCGGTTCATGAACGCTTCGGGCACGTCGAGCGACAGCATCAAGCCCGCCGGCTCGCCCTCGAGCATGGACCCCAACCCCCCTCCGAACACCTGCTGCAGGTTGTCCATCGTGACATGGACGGCCACCACACGGCCGGTTACGTCGGGTCGCTCGCCGCCGACCTGGACCACCAGGATGTCGCCCTCGCCTTCCGCGGCGGCCGACTCGTACTGGGCCAGGTAGTCGTCGCCGAACTTCAGGTCCCACGCGCCGTCGGGACCCGTAAGCGTAGCCGTGTGGTCGGCCGGGTCGCCGGCCTTCAGTGTAGTGAGCGGATACTGCTGCAGCCACGCACCGTCACCGGCCCCCGGCTCGAGCCCGAACGACGCGAACTGGTCGGCCACGTACTCGGCCGTCATCTGCAGGCCCGGGCTCGGGGTACCCCGACCCCGCATCGAATCGGCGGCGATGATCGACAGCCGCCCGCTCAAATCGTCCGGCGTGATCGTCGCGGCCGAAGCCCGCGCCTCGGCCTCCGATATCCGTGACCCGGACGAGGCGAGATCCGACATTTGTGCCCGTGCCGACGCGGGGCTCGCAAGAGCGACTAGCACCGCGATCGTCGTCCATCCACCCATCCATCCCGTTGTCCTCATCGTCGCTGCCTTTCCATGTTGCATTCCGCCTCGCTCACCCGACGACCGGGCGAGCAGGAACTTCGCAGGGGTCACCGAGTGTACGGTGAGCCCGGACCCAGACGAAACTCAAGCACCGGATCGCACGCTCCACATCATGAACACGCGAGCCAGGCAGACGGCTGAATCGGTCGACGCCGCACCCGGCGGGTCGCGGCGTCCCGACCTCATGGCACCCCTCCACGTCTCGGCGCTCGGTCGGCTCGAGTTCGTGGCCCGCGCCGTCGTCGATGGATTCCTCATCGGACTACACCGCTCACCGCACCGCGGCTTCTCGGTGGAGTTCGCCGAGAACCGCCCCTACTACCCGGGTGACGACATCCGGTTCGTCGACTGGAAGATGTACGGGCGATCCGACCGCTACTACATCAAACAGTTCGAGGAGGAGACGAACCTGCGGGCGTACCTGCTGCTCGACACCAGCGAGTCGATGGACTGGGTCTCCGACGCGGAGCGTTTCGTTTCCAAGCTCGAGTACGCCCGCCTGCTCGCCGCGTCACTCTCTCTGCTGCTGCTGCGCCAGGGCGACGCCGTCGGCCTGCTCGCCTTCGACGAGGTGATCCGGGCGCACGTGGAGTCGCGCGGCGTCCTCCGCCACCTGCATCGACTGGTGCGGGAGCTCGATGCGCTGCAGGGTCGAGGCGGAACGGGCGCCGAGCGGGCTCTCGGCGACGTGGCCGTTCGCCTGCGCCGCCGAGGTCTGGTGATCCTCATCTCGGACCTGCTCGTAGACTCAGGAGCGACGCGGGACGCGCTTCACTACCTCCGGCACCGCGGGCACGAGGTGCTGGTCTTTCATCTCATGGATCCGGCGGAGCGCGATCTGCCAGAAGCCGGCGATGCTCTGTTCTTCGACCCCGAGACCGACGAGGAGCTCCGTACGAGCAGCTCGGCTCTGCGTCGGGAGTACGGCCGGGCCGTCGAAGAGGCGATCACCGACTGGCGGCGCGTGTGCCGGGGGATGGGGGCCGACTACGAGCTCGTGACCACCGACACGCCGGTGGGCCACGTGCTCCGCCGCTATCTCGAGAAGCGGGCTCGCCTCGGATGAGCTTTCTTCAGCCCTGGGGACTGGTCCTCGCGGGACTCATCTCCGTGCCGCTGTTGCTGCACCTCCTGCGGCGTGAAGTCGTGCAGCGCGTCTCCTTCCCCGCGCTCCGCTACCTGCGCAGGGCGGAGCGCCGCACCGCCCGGTCGATGCGCGTGCGCGACCTGCTCCTGCTGGCCGCGCGGATCGGCCTGCTCCTCATGCTGGCGATCGCCGCCGCGCGACCGCTGGCCGGCCGGGGGGACGCCGATGACCACGCACCCACGGACGCGGTGCTTCTGGTTGACAACTCCGCCAGCATGGGTCGCGTTCGCGAGGGTCGGACGCTGCTCGACTGGCAGCTCGATGCGGTGCGTGGGACGCTGGCCGACGCGACCCCGGCCGACCGGTTCTGGGTCGTCCCGGCCGCGGGCCCGCCGCTGGCGGCCGGGGTCGACGCGGTCACGGCGCTGTCGGTGCTCGATTCCCTGCCCGCGACCGACGCTGCCGCCGACCTCGTCGACCGGGCCGTCGGCGCTACGGCGGCCGTACCCGTGGAGGACGAGCGGACCCGGGAGCTGCAGATCTACACGGACGGCCAGGCCGGGGCCCTGCGCGGCGGTCCGCTCGACCTCTCGGTATGGGGACGGGTCTTGGTCTCGGTCCTCGACGAGGCGTCGGCAGCCAACGGCTATGTGTCCGATCTGCGGCTCGAGCCCGACGGAGTCGTGGTCCCAGGCGATCCGCCGTCGGCGGCCGTGGCGCTGGCCCGCGAGGCCGAGGCGGGATTGACCGATGGAGACACGGTCGAGGTCCGGCTCCTCGTCGATGGACGGACCGTGGCGGTGGCGCGGACCGTCCCCGGCAGCGAGATGCTCGTTCCCCTGCCCGATCTCGAGCCGGGGCCGCACGCGGTGCGGGCCGAAACGCCCGCGGCCGGCCTGCGAGCCGACGACGTGCGCCACCTTGGCCTCGTGGCGGCGGAGCCCCCACCCGTCCAGCGACCCGCGGCCGGCGACGGATTCCTCGACGCGGCACTCTCGACGCTGGCGGAGGACGGACGGATCCGACCCACGGGCGAGAACCCGCTCGTCGTGCTGGAGGGCGGGGCGAGCCCCGTGCCGGCAGGTGCGGGGCCCCTGCTGCTGGTCCCGCCCGCCGAGCTGACGCGACTGCCGGCGTTCCAGCAGCGACTCGACGCCCTGGGGATCCCCTGGCGCCTCGAAGGACGCTCCGGAGCCGGAGATCTGCGTCTCGCCCGGGGCGAGCTATCGGGTCTCGGGGACGTCCGCGTCTCCCTCTCCCACGCGCTGACACGCCTCGCGGCGCCAATCACCGAGGACGATTCGGTGCTGCTGCGCACGAGCGACGGCGCACCGTGGCTGGTGCGCGGCCGTAACGCGGACCGGGTCTATCTCCTGCTCGCGTCGCCGCTACGTCCCGACGCCACGTCCCTGCCGGTCGACGCCGCGATGGTACCGTTTGTCGAGCGACTCGTGCTTCACTGGAGCCGGCCGGCGAGCGCGCCCCTGCGGAGCCTCGACGCGGGCGCGACGGTGACCCTGCCACCCCGGCTCGAGGGTCTTCGTACGCCGGAGGGGCTGGAGCGGCCCGCCGAGGGCGGGGCTCCCTGGACCCCCCTCCGATCCGGGACCTGGACGCTCGTCCTGCCGACCGAGCTGGGTGGGGCCCGTTACGTCGGCGTGAACGTTCCCGCCACCGAGTCCAATCTCCGTCCCGCCTCGGAGGACCAGGTTCGCCGGGCATTCGCCGGCTCCGATCTCGATATCGTGGATTCCGTCGACGGGTGGCCCGAGGCCGTCTTCGGCGCGCGCCGCGGAGCCGAGGCCACTCCCTGGGTGGTCGGGCTGATTCTGGCTCTCGCGGTCGTCGAACTGCTCCTCGCCGCCCCGAGTCGGCGGGGCGGCCGACCAGAAGTCGCCGAGCCCGCGTGATCGTTGACAGCTTTCTCGCCCGGTTGCGGCGAATCGGCATCTCGGAGCTCCTTCCGGGGGCGGGCGAGCGTCGCGGCATCACTCATCTTCCGGGCGCCGGTCTCGGGCTCCTCGCCTCCGCGCTGCGGGACGTGGGGGACCGACCCGTCACGCTCGTCCTCTCCGACCCGGACGCGGCCGAGGCCGTGTTCTCAGACCTCGAGACGCTGGGTGCCTCCGCCCGCAGCCGGTATCTGCCGCAGCGCGAGACTCTGCCCTTCGAGAACGCGGATCCTCACGTGGAGATTTCCAGCCGCCGGGCCGACGCGTTTGCGTCGCTGCTGGCTGGTGGCGCCGACCTGATCCTCACGACGGCGCGGGGCCTCGTGGAGCGCTCGCCCGTTTCCCGCGAACGCCACTTTGGCCTCCACGTCGAGCCGGGCGCCCTCCTCCACCGCGATGAGCTGGCGGAGCGACTCGAGTCCATGGGATTCGTGCGCCGCCCATCCGTGCAGGAGCTGGGTGACTTCGTGGTCCGTGGCGGCATCGTCGACGTGTTTCCGTTCGGGCATCCCGATCCGGTGCGCATCGAGTTCTGGGATGAAGAGATTGCGTCGTTGCGGCACTTCGACCTGCTCACGCAGCGCTCGATCGACCCGCTCGACCAGGCGGACATCCTCCCGGTGCGCCTCGACGACGAGGCCGCCCGCGACACCCTACCGGCCGAGCGGCGCTGTCTGCTGGAACTGCTGCCCGCATCGACGCTGCTGATCGCAGGACCGGGCGTCGATCTCGGCGCATCCGCGCGTCGCCTGTGGAACGAGGTCGACGAGGCATGGGGCGAGCAGCCCGAGGACGGGACGGCCGCCGAGCTCGTGCTCCCTCCGGTCGACGCAGAGAAGGCATGGTGGGCGAGGGGCTGCCTGATCGTGCCCGGCGAAGGGGCGGAGGCGACAGGCGACGTGGACCGCACGGTGGACCTGGGTCTCGCACCCCACCCCTCGATCGACCGGGACATGGAGCGGCTCGCAGTCGTCCTGCGCGAAGCCCTCGCCCGGGGCGACCGTGTGACCATCCGGTGTGACAACGCGGGCCAGGTCGACCGCCTGGAGGAGATCCTCGAAGACATGGTGGGACGCCAGTTCGCTGGCCGCGTGGAGCTGGCGATCGGCGCGTTGAGTGGGGGGTTTCGGATCCCGGAACCCGAACCGCTACTCGTCCTCACCGACCACGAGATCTTCCGCCGCTCGCACCGCGTGCGGCGGTCACAGCGGCTACATGGAGTCGCCTCCCTCGAATCCGTCGCCTCCCTGAAGCCCGGCGACTACGTCGTCCACCTCGATCACGGGATCGGTCGCTACGCCGGCCTCGAACGTGTGACGGTGGGCGAGGAGACGGTCGAGACCCTCACCATCGAGTACGCCGACGGCGAGCTGCTGAGGGTCCCGCACTACCGGCTCGACCTGATCGAGCCCTGGTCCGGCGTAGGCGACGCCGAGCCCGAGGTCGACCTCTCGCCACCCTCCGTCCACAAGCTGGGCGGGAAGAAATGGAAGGCGCTGAAGGAGAAGACCGAAGCGTCGATCCGGGCGATGGCGACCGAACTGCTCGACCTCTACGCCCACCGACAGGTGCGCGAGGGGCACGCGTTCAGTGGCGACACTCGCTGGCAGCGGGAGATGGAATCCGCCTTCCTGTACGAGGACACGCCCGATCAGCGCGCTGCCTGGGAGCAGGTGAAGGCCGACATGGAGTCGCCTCGCATCATGGACCGGCTCGTGTGCGGCGACGTGGGCTACGGCAAGACCGAGGTCGCGATGCGCGCGGCGTTCAAAGCCGTCCAGGACGGGAAGCAGGTTGCGGTGCTCGCCCCGACTACGATCCTCGTCGAACAGCACCTGCGCACGTTCCGGGAGCGTCTCGCCGGTTTCCCGGTCCGCATCGAGGGCCTCTCCCGGCTCCGGGGACGGCGGGAGACGGCCGAAACGATCGAGGGGCTGGCGGACGGTGTGGTCGACATCGTGATCGGCACGCATCGCCTGCTCTCCGACGACATCGGCTTCAGCGACCTCGGCCTCCTCGTCGTCGACGAAGAGCAGCGGTTCGGGGTGCGTCACAAGGAGAGGCTCAAGGAGCTGCGTCGCTCGGTGGACGTCTTGACCCTCACGGCCACACCGATCCCCCGCACCCTGCAGCTCGCTCTGGGCGGACTGCGCGACATGTCGCTCATCGAGACGGCGCCCCGCGACCGGATGCCTGTGGTCACGCACGTGCTCCACTGGAACGACGGTATCCTTCGGGACGCGATGCGCCGCGAGTTCGAGCGCGGCGGCACCGTTTTCTTCGTCCACGACCGCATCGAGACGATGAACGCGCTCGTGGCCCGGATCCGCCCGCTCGCCCCCGACGCACGGATCGCCGTCGCCCACGGGAGCCTGGCCGAGTCCGAGCTCGAGCACGTGATGGAGCGACTGCTGGACGGAACCCTCGACGTCCTGGTCTCGACCTCGATCATCGAGAACGGCCTCGACGTGCCGACGGCCAACACGATGATCGTCCACCGGGCCGACCGGTTCGGACTCGCTCAACTCTACCAGCTCCGTGGCCGGGTCGGCCGCTCGCATCACCGGGCCTACTGTTATCTGTTACTCCCTCCGCGGCCCACGCCGGAGGCGGTGCAGCGGCTGCGTATCCTCGAGCACCACACCGAGCTCGGCTCCGGGTATCGGGTGGCCCTCAAGGATCTCCAGATGCGGGGCGCCGGCAACCTCCTCGGCGCGGAGCAGACGGGCTTCGCCCAGGCCGTCGGCTTCGATACCTACCAGCGATTGCTGACTCGATCCGTCGAGCGGCTTCAAGGAGCCGACGAGGAGCCGCCCCGGACCGACGTGCAGGTCTCGATCGACGGCGAGGCGTATCTGCCGGACGAATATGTGGCCGGCGCGGACCAGAAGATGAACCTGTATCGGCGGCTCGCCCGCCTCGAGACGTTGCCCAAGCTCGACGACCTCGAGTCCGAGCTGCGCGACCGCTTCGGCCCGTTGCCGGATCCCGCCGGGCGACTGCTCACGGCGGCGCGGCTCAAGCTGCTCGCCGCGGACCTGCAGCTCGAATGGATGCGGATCTCCGACTCGTCGGCCCGCCTGAACTTCGCGTCGCACGCGGCGCCGAGGCTACGCCGGCTGTCTGACGCATTCGGCGACCGGCAGATCGGAGTTGAAGTTCGGCGCACTCATCCGTTATCGTTGGCGCTTTCGCGGGCCGGGGTCGAGCCGCTCCTGCCGACCCTCGTGGAGGCGCTGGAACGCCTGTCGTCCGCCCCGGCCGTGTGACCGCGGCCCGTACCGTTTCCGACTGAACCCGAGATGACATGATTCGACGCACCCGCTGGACATCCGCCGCGCTGGGCGTGGCACTCGCAACGTCGCTCCCCGTTTCGCTCTCGGCCTGCGCCGACGCGGTCGACGCGCTCACGGCGCACGCCCGGCCGGTCGCCCGGGTGGCGGGCGAGACGCTCGACGTCTCGGAGCTGGCCACGCTCATGGCCGAGTCCCCGCTGCCGGACTCGGCCCTCACCGACCACTGGGCCGGTCAGATCGGGCGGCTCTGGGCCGACTACGTGAGCCTCGTACGCGTCTATCAGTCCCCGGACACGACGGCTTCCCTGGACTACGATGCACTACTCGAGGGCGCCAGATACTACTCCGCGCTCGCCGTGGAGCGCTATCGCGACAGTGTGGTACTGGCGGGCGTGGACCCCACCGACGAGCAGGTGCGCACCTGGTTCGACGAGACGCAGCCCCTGACGCGCCTCGACGTCCGCCGGATCCGGGTCGATGTCCCCCCAGACGCCGCCGAGTCGGTGCGCGACAGCCTTGCCGCGGAGGCGCGTCGCCTGCACGAGAGGGTGACGGGTGGAGCCGACTTCATCGAGGTGGCCCGGACCGCGAGCGACGAGCCGGCGGCCGCTCGCGGACAGGTACTCGCTTACCAGGGCCACGACGACTTCCCGGCCGCGGCGGACAGCGTGGTCTTCCAGCTTCGGCCCGGAGAGATCAGCCCTGTCATCGCCACCGGCGAGGAGCTGGTCTTCTACCGCGTGGAGCGTCGCCGGGCGCCGGAGTATGAAAAGGTCGCGGACATCGCGCGCCGGCAGTTGACGACACAGCGGCGCGAGCACCGGGTTACCAGCACCAGCGACTCCTTGCTCGCGAACTCCCATCGGGTCGTCGCGGAGGGCGCCGATCGCATCGCACAGATGATCGCCAATGCCGACGACCTGGCGGAGGGCCGCGTCTCCGCGTCGCTGCGGCTCGTGCGCTACGAGGGTGGGGAGCTCACGGTGAGCGAGCTCCGCGACCTGTTCCGAACTCGAAAGGACATTCTGCGCCGCTTCCGGGAAGGCGACCTGGAGGACGCGGGCACCTTCCTGTATCAGCTGGCGGGAGACGAGGTTCTCATCCAGGCCGCCGTGCGGAGCGGCGTCGACGCGACCGACCAGGCTCGCTCGAACCTGCAGGTCGGCATCGCGGGCCAGCTGGCGACCGTCGCGCGGCGCATGGGGATCAGCCACGCGCTGGTCGCCAATCCCGCCTACGACGCGGCCGGCGAATCCCGCCGGTTCCTTCGTGACGTGCTGGAGAGATCCGCCCCGGTTCCATGGGCCACTGAGTTTCGCATCGTGCTGGACCAGCGCTTTCCGAGCCGGGTAGATGAGCACAGTGCATCCTCAGCCGCCGTCGAGGCGCGCCGTCAGCGCGGTTTGGACAACGGCGAGGCACCGGGCGAGAGCGAGGCCATGGACGACGGTCACCAGGAAGGCGAGGGCGAGTGAAGCGATTCGGCAGCGTGCACGGTGCGATCTGGGGCGCTCTGTTCGGACTTCTGGCGCTCCAGGCCGTTCAGCCGGGAGCGCTTGGCGCTCAGGAGCAGGCCGCCGGAGCCGCGGGCGCGGCCCGGCCGAACGCCCCGGTCGAACTGGTCGACCGGGTGGCCGCCGTGGTGGGCGACACGGTTGTCCTCTACACCGAGATTCTCGAGTCCCTGCTGCAGTCGCAGGCAGAGGGCCAGCAGCTGCCGCCGGAGGGCTCGGCGGCCTTCGATTCTCTGATGTCGCAGACGTTGAGCTCGCTCATCGATCAGATGGTGCTCCTTCAGCGGGCACAGCAGGAGGACATGTCGGTGGCCGAAGACGTCCTCGAATCCGAGACGGACCGACGCTTCCGGCAGGTCCGCGGTTCGTTCCCCAGCGGCTCCGACTTCGAACAGGCCATCCAGGAGTCGGGCCGGACTCTCGTACAGTATCGGCTCTATCTGCGGTCGCAGGTGCGGGCGCAGCTCATGATCCAGCAGTACATCCAGTCGCTCCGCGGCTCCCTGCCCCCCGTCACCGTGTCGGAGGAGGAGATGCGGCAGTGGTTCGACGCGAACGTCGGCGACCAGTCGCAACCGCCGACGATCACGTTCGAGCAGGTCGTCATGCGTCCGGAGCCGAGCGATGAGGCCGAGAGCGCGGCGCGCGACCGGGCGCTGGACGCCCTGCGGGCCATCCGTGGCGGCACAGACTTCGCCGTAGTCGCCCGCCAGTACTCCGAGGATCCGGCCAACCGCGACCAGGGGGGCGAGCTGGGCTGGATCCGACGGTCGGGCATCGATCCCGATTTTGCCCGCGCGGCCTGGGCGGCGCGCACCGGAACGCCGATCGGCCCCATCCGCACGCAGTTCGGCTATCACATCATCAAGGTCGAGAACGTCCGCGGCGGCGAACGGAAAGTCCGCCACATTCTGATCCGTCCCGAGACCGACCAGGACGATATTGAGCGGGCCCGCGCGCGCGCCGAGGCCGTGGCGGACAGCGCGCGCGACGGCGTCTCGATGGAAGTGCTGGCTCGCAATCACAGCCTGCCCGACGAGCCCGTCCGGCTGCCCAAGGTGCCCGTCGATCGGCTGCAGCAGGGCGGATACGGCGACTATGTCCCGCATCTGCAGACACCGGTCCCGGGGGAGATCGTGGGTCCCTTCGAGAGCCGGGTCCGCGGCGAACGATTCGTCGTGCTCAAGGTGCTTGAATACAGCCCCCAGGGCCCGCTCCAGTTCGAGGACGTGCGGGAGGATTTGCGTGACCAGCTCACGGAGCAAAAAGGCATCGCCCGCCTGGTCGAACAGTTGCGAGACGAGGTCTACGTAGACATCCGGCTGTGAACCGGCCCGGTCCGCGCCTCGGCATCACCCTCGGCGATCCGCGGGGGATCGGTCCCGAGGTGGTCGCGGACGCCCTGGACGCCTCCGCCCCTTCCGACCGGGACACGGCTCTCGCGACGCTTCCAGAATACCGCTTGATCGGCCCTCCCGGGCTGGTCGCCCAGTCCCTGCTGGATCGGCCCGGCGTTCGCTTCGACCCGGTCGGTCACTGGGACGGAGGTGACGAGGCAGCCGCCGGTCGCGTGTCGATCGCAGCCGTCGAACGCGGAATCGAGCTGGCCCGGAGCGGAGAGCTCGACGGCCTGGTCACCGCCCCGATCTCGAAATCCGCCGTCACGGCGGCCGGCTATCCGTGGCCCGGCCACACCGACCTGCTGCGCGAACGCTGCGGCGTCAGGGACGTGACGATGATCATGGGCGCCGAGCAAACCCCGCTGGGTGGGCCCCTGCGGATCGCCCTCCTGACCGTCCACGTCGCCCTCCGCGACGTCCCCTCCCTGCTGACGGTCGAGCTGACCGTGCGACGGGCACGCATCGCCGTCGGGGCGCTCCGGGACTGGTGGGGGATCGAGCGGCCGCGTCTTGCGTTCGCCGGGGTGAATCCGCACGCTTCCGAAGGTGGCCGATTCGGGGACGAAGAGGCTCGGATTCTCGAGCCGGCAATGCGGCGACTCGAAGAGTCGGAGGGGCTGCTGGTAACGGGGCTATTTCCGGCCGACACCGTGTTTCGGCGGTGTATCGCGGGGGAAGCGGATCTCGTGGTCGCACCCTATCACGACGTCGGCCTCGCCGTGCTCAAGACGCTCGCTCCCGAGCATGGAATCAACGTTACGGCGGGACTCCCGTTCCCCCGCACGTCGCCGGACCATGGAACGGCCTTCGATATCGCGGGCCTCGGTCGGGCCGACGCGCGCTCGATGTGCGCGGCGATCGATGCCTGCGCCCGGTTCTGCACGACGGCGGCAGCGAAATCAAGGGACGGACGCGCTTGATCAAACTTCAGTCGATCACGATGTCCTATGGCCGCACCGGCCACGCGCTGGACGACGTCTCGCTCCACGTGCGCAAGGGAGAGATCGCCTTCCTGACCGGCGCCTCCGGGGCCGGCAAGACGACCGTTCTGCGCCTGATCCACATGCAGGCGAAGCCCACGAAGGGCGAGGTGCGGGTCTCGCGGTTCAGTTCGGCCCGCATCCGGCGGCGCGAGCTCCCGGAGCTTCGCCGCCGCGTCGGCTTCGTCTTCCAGGACTTCCGGCTGCTGGAGAGCCTGACGGCGGCCGAGAATGTCGCCTTCGCGCTCGAATGCACGGGCACGCCCCGGGCGAAGATCGGCCCGCGAGTCCAGAAGCTGCTCGCGCAGGTCGGCCTCGCCGCCCGGGCGCGCAGCTTCCCCCGTGAGCTGTCCGGCGGTGAACAGCAGCGCGTGGCCATCGCGCGGGCGCTGGCCACCGAGCCGCTCGTGCTGCTGGCGGATGAGCCGACCGGCAATCTCGACGAACGGGCCTCCCGCGGCGTGTTCCAGCTGTTTCGCCGGATCAACGCCTCCGGAACGACCGTGCTGATGGCGACGCACGACGCGGAGCTGATCCGACACCATCCCGATGTCCGGGTCATCGAGCTGGAGCACGGACGCGTGGTGTTCGATTCAGCCGCGGAGAACGACGCATGAGAAGTGTTCGCGAGGCCCTGGCGGGGTTCGGACGGGCACCGCTGCTCGGTGGACTTTCGGTCGCCGCGATCGGGGTCAGCCTGCTGATCGTGGGACTGTTCGCCGTGGCCGGGCACAACGTCGACCGGGCGCTTTCCGGCGTCGAGTCGCGCGTCGAGGTGGTCGCGTACCTGCGCGATGACGTCGATGAAGAACTCGTCGGGCTGGCCACGGCCGAGATCGAGGCGTATCCGGAGGTGGCCGGGGTCACCTACGTCTCGAAGGTCGAGGCGCTCTACCGGGCCTCGCAGGAGATGACGGAGTTTTCCGATGTGTTTTCCGACCTCGAGGTGAACCCCCTCCCCGCCTCGCTCGTCGTGCAGCTCGCTTCGGACAGCCGGACACCGGACGCAGCCGAGCGAGTGGCCGACCGGGTCGAGGGCTACGACTTCGTCGAGGAGGTCCGCTACGGGCGCGAGTGGGTGGACAAGCTCTACCGGTTGCGCCGGATCGTCGGAGGTGGCGCCCTGCTGCTCGGCGGCAGCTTCGCGATCGGCGCCGTCCTGCTGATCGGCATCGCCGTCCGCATGGCCGTTCTCGCCCGGCGACGTGAGATCTCGATCATGAAGACCGTGGGCGCCACGGAGGCCTACATCCGGCGACCCTTCCTGGTCGAAGGCCTGGTCACCGGCTTGTTCGGTGGCCTGCTGGCGACCGCTCTCACGTACGGCGCCTACCGGATCGTCGACCGGACGCTTCTTCCGCTGGAGTGGGTCCCCGAGTGGTGGATGGCCGTTGGGCTTCTGTTCGCCGCCCTGCTCGGCATGCTGGCGGCGGCCCGCGCCGTGCGGCGCGAACTTCGGAACATCGATGTCTATTGAACGCCGACGGCCGGCGCGGGACGCGGCCGGCGCGGCGCTCCTCATTCTCCTTCTCCTCGGCGCATTCGCGCGCCCGGCGGGTGGCCAGGAGGCAGATCCGGACACCGAGATCCGCCGCAGCCAGGACCGGCTCGAAGAGATTCGGCAGGAGCAGCAAAGGCTCCAGCGCGAAGAGAGCCGTTTGCGCGGCACGATTCGAACAGTGGGCGACGAGCTGCGCAACATCGAGGCGCAGATCGGCACGTCGACCAGCGCCCTCGCCGAGTTCGACGTACAGATCGAGGCCTACGCAGCGAGCGTCGACGATGCCACCCGGGACATGCTGATCACGCGCGACGAGCTGGCCGTGCGGCGAACGGAACTGCGGCGGCGGCTGCGCAGCATCTACCAGCGAGGACCCTTCCATGCGTTTCAGGTCATGCTGGAGGCTCGGTCGTTCGGCGACCTGGTGAGCCGCTACAAGTACCTTCACCTCGTGGCGCTGTACGACCGGATGCTCGTGGAGGAAGTCGAGACCCTCGAGCAGCGCCTGTCCGAGCAGCGGGGCCGCCTTGCCGACGAGTACGCACGGCTCGCGGCGCTGCGCTCGGAGAAGCGGACGGAGGTCGCCGACCTCGAGCGCCTCGAGAACCAGCGTCAGCGCCGGCTGCAGAACGCGCGCGGCCAGGTGGCTCAAACCACGGGCCGCATGGAAGAGTTACAGGCGGAAGAGCGGCGCCTGACGGCCCTGGTGGCCGACCTGGAACGGGCCCGCCGCGAAGCGGAGCGCGTGGCGGGCACGACCAGCGAGTCGACGCTCCGGACCTCCGACCTCGGTCAGCTCGACTGGCCCGTGGACGGGACGATCGCTTATCGGTTCGGCGAGGCGAAGGCGGGGGGCGGCGCCCGCCAGGGTCTCGGGATCGGCGCGTCACGGGGAGCGCTGGTGCGGGCCGTCGAAGCCGGCCAGGTCGAGTGGGCCGGCTCCCGCGACCTCCTGGGGCAGACCGTCGTGGTGAACCATGGCGGCGGCTACTGGTCGGCCTACCTCTACCTCCAGGACCTCCGTGTGCGGCGCGGGGACCGCGTGGTCAAGGGTCAGATCCTCGGGGGCGTCGGCGGCGACGAACAGTCGATCGAAGGCACGCACGTCGAGCTCCGCATCTACGAGCCGGCCGGTAACCAATCGCGCGAGGTCGACCCGGTGCGCTGGTTGCGGAGTCGCTCGTGAGCAAGCTGCCGGAGTTGTGCGGCCATTCCGACCTGCAGGACCGCTTTCGGGCGACCGCGGCGGCTGCCCGGCTGCCACAGAGCCTCCTGCTGCACGGTCCCGATGGCATCGGCAAACAGCGCCTGGCGCTGTGGATCGGCGCCCTCGCGCTGTGCGAGGCCGCGCCGGCGCGGCGGCCCTGCGGCGAGTGCCCGGCCTGCCGCATGGTCGGAGGCCTCCAGCACCCCGACCTCCACTGGTTCTTTCCGGTCGGCCGCCCGAAGGGCAGTCATACGTCCCAGAAGCTGCGACAGCTCCTCGAGGAGGCACGCATGGAAGAGCTTGCCGCACGGCGTGAAAATCCCCTCCGCGTGCCGGACGACGACCCCTCGGCCGCCATTTACCTGGCGATGGTCGACGAGCTGCGCTCCCGGGCCGTAAGCCGGCCCGCCATCGGCCGCAACTCGGTGTTCGTCGTCGGCGATGCGGAGCGCATGGTACCCCAGGCCTCGAGCCCCGAAGCCGCGAACGCGTTTCTCAAGCTCCTGGAGGAACCGCCGGCCGACACGTTGATCATCCTCACATCCAGCCGCCCCGGCTCGCTGCTGCCGACGATCCGCTCGCGTGTGCTCGCGGTGCGGGTGACGCCTGCGGATCTCGAGACCGCGGCGGCATGGCTGGAACGGGTGGCCGGCCTGCCCCCGGCCACGGCCCGGGAGCTGGCTCGCCGGGCCCAGGGCGCCGTCGGGGCGGCGTTGCGCATGGCCGAGGGCGAGGCCGCCGACGTCGACGCCGCCTGGCGTTTCGTCCGTTGCGCCGCTTCCGGCGAGCCGGCGCAGCGCTTCGCCCTGGCCGCCTCCTTTCCTCCCAGCGGGGCCCGGGGTGGTTTTAGCCGGACCCTCGACCGCATCGAAGAAGTGTTGCGTGAGTGCATCACCCGGACGACCAGAAGTGTGGACTTCTCGTGGCACCAGGCTCCGGGTGACCCGGCATCCCCCCTGGACGAGCTTCCCGTAGATCGGTTGATTTCCTGCATGGATCACGTCGAAGAAGCCCGCCGGGCGGCCGCCGGAAACGGAAACCCACAGGCTATCGCGGCCGTCTTGCTCGCCCGGTTGGCCCGCGAGTTGCGCCATGCTCACCCGGGCGGCCGGAACGCGACCGCCGGGCGTGGGTAGCTGGACCCGTCATGGAGCCTGATCGCTTGACGCATCTGGATGCGAAAGGTCGTGCCCGGATGGTGGACGTGGGTGACAAGCCCGTGACCCGGCGGCGCGCCATCGCCGAGGGGCGAATCCGGATGCGACCGGAGACGCTGCAGGCGATCCGCAACGGAGACGTCCCGAAAGGCGACGTTCTCGCCGTAGCGCGACTGGCCGCGATCGGGGGTGCGAAGCGGACGGCGGAAACCATTCCGTTGTGTCACCCGTTACCTCTGACGTCGGTCGAAGTGGACGTCGAATTCGAGCACGCGGATCCCGGCCCGGGACTCCGCATTACCGTGGAAGCCGCCGTCGAAGCCCGGACCGGCGTCGAGATGGAGGCGCTCTGCGGTGTGAGCGCGGGATTACTGGCCGTGTACGACATGTGTAAGGCTCTGGACCGCGGGATGGAAATGGGCGAAGTTCGACTCGTCGCCAAGGAAGGCGGCCGGAGCGGTCGCTGGCGGCGCCAGGAGGACGAAATGGAGCGGGAGACAGATAGATGAGCATGAGCGAGAATCGAGGACGGGCGACGAATGCCGGCACGCCGGCGCCGCTCGATGGTATGCGGAGCGCTGACCGCGCCGCGCACCGCCGTCGAGGGATCGCCGTGACGGCGCTAGCTGCCCTCGGGCTTGCCGCGCTGTCGGCGGCTGCGACCCGGGTGGCGATCAGCCCGCGGCTGGAAGCGCTCGAGGCCCAGGTTGCGGCCGCGCGTGCAGGCACGCGGGACGCGCTGAGCGACCGGGCCGTTCTCGAGCAGAAGCTCGAGCGCATGCAGACGGTCGCCCGGTACTCGTCCGAGTTCAACATCCCGGCCGACCTGGCCGGCGCGATTCACGAGGCGGCCATCCGCGAGAATCTGGAGCCCGACGTCGCCTTCCGACTCGTGTCTACCGAATCCGGCTTCCGGCAGCGAGCGATCAGCCCGGTCGGCGCCGTCGGCTACGCGCAGGTCATGCCGGCCACCGCGTCGTGGCTGGAGCCCGGCGTCAGCGAAGGAGACCTGTTCGACCGGGACACGAATCTCAGGCTCGGCTTCCGGTACCTGCGGATGCTGCTCGACGAGTACGGTGACGTACGCCTGGCGCTGCTCGCCTACAATCGGGGGCCTGCGGTTGTGAGCTCGATGGTCGCGCGCGGCGAGGATCCGGCGAACGGATACGCGCGGCTGATTCTCGGCACCGAATGAGCTCCGAGGTGAACCGCGCTGGAGAACTCCTCTCCCGCATCGAATCCCACGACGCCGTTCTCGGCATCATCGGCCTCGGATACGTGGGCCTGCCACTCGGGGTCGCATTCGCCGAGGCCGGCTTCCGCACTCTGGGCTTCGACATCAACGCCGGGGTGATCGCCGGCATCAACGAGGGCCGCTCGCACATCCTCGACGTGACGTCCGACCGTCTCGGCGCACTCGCGGAGGCGGGCACGCTGGAGGCAACGGGTGACTTCACGCGTCTGCGGGAGGCGGACGCGATTATCATCTGCGTCCCCACGCCGCTGTCAAAGACTGACGACCCCGACATGTCGTACATCTTCGCAGCCACGGACTCCGTCCGCGCGAATCTGCGGCCGGGCCAGCTGATCGTGCTCGAATCGACGACCTATCCCGGCACGACGAGGGAGATGGTCCAGCCTCTGCTCGAAGAGACTGGCCTCGCGGCCGGCTCCGACTTCTTTCTCGCATTCAGTCCCGAACGGGTCGACCCGGGCAACAAGGACTGGCAGATCGAGAATACGCCGAAGATCGTCGGCGGCCTGACGCCGGCGTGTCACCGTCTCGCGGTCGCGCTATACAGCGAGGCGATCGAGCAGGTCGTTGAGGTCTCCTCGCCGGAAGCCGCTGAGCTCGCGAAGATCCTCGAGAACACGTTCCGGGCGGTGAACATCGGCCTGGTGAACGAGATGGCCGTGATCTCCGACCGGCTGGGCATCGACGTCTGGGAAGTCATCGACGCCGCGGCGACCAAGCCATACGGCTTCATGCGATTCTTCCCGGGCCCCGGGCTCGGTGGTCACTGCATTCCGGTGGATCCGCACTTCCTGGCCTGGAAGATGAAAACGCTGCACTACCGGACGCGGTTCATCGAGTTGGCGGCGGAAATCAACGCCGAGATGCCGCGCTACGTGGTCGAGCGCGTGGCCGCAGCCCTGAATCGGATGAAGAAGCCGCTGAACGGCAGCGAAATCCTGTTGCTCGGCATGTCGTACAAACCCGACGTCGACGACGTACGCGAGAGCCCGGCCTTCGACATCGTGCAGCTACTTCGGCAACGCGGCGCTCGGGTCGAGTTCCACGACCCCTACGTAGAGAGCGTCCGGATCGACGACGGCGTCGAGCGCTCCGTAGAGCTGACGGCCCAGCGACTGGCCGCGGCGGATGCGGTCGTGATCACGACGGATCATCGCTGCATCGACTACGGATTCGTCACCGCGAACGCAAAGATCGTCGTCGACCCGCGCAACGCGATCAGGGAGACGCGGGGCGCGATCGTCTATCCGATCGCGGGTCCTCCGCGGCTGCCAGCAGATTTCGGCGCTGAGAACTTGCAGCCCGCCTGAGCGGATCAGCGGCGGACCGTTAGCCGGTCGCCCGGGTGGATGACCGACGAGTTGAGGCCGTTGTACGCCATGAGCTGTCCCGTCGACGTCCCATATCTCCGGGCGATCGTCCACAGGGTATCCCCATGGCGTACGGTGACGGTCACCGGACCGTCCTCCAGCGACCGCCCGGACGCTGACATCGCGTTGCTGGCCACCCGCGATCCGCGGCCCCGCGGGATCACGAGCCGCTGTCCGATCTGGAGCCGTCGCGGATTCACGTTGTCGTTCGCCGCCCGGATCGCGGACACGGACGTGCCGTAACGGCCGGCGATCGCCCCCAGCGTCTGGCCGCGCGTCACGCGGTGCTCGAGCCAGGTGACCCGTTGATCCGGCGGGATCTGCGCGTAGGCGGTCGTAAACGTCGCCGCCTGTCCTACTGGCACGCGCACTTCGACGCTCTGCTTGGGCGGCGTCACCTTGCGGATGAACTGCGGGTTCAGCGCTTCGATCTCGTCCTCGGTGGTTCCGGCCGCCTCGGCGAGCACGTCGAAGCTCGTCGCGTTGGGTACCTGCACGACGTCGAACTCCAGCGGCTGCTGCGGCTCCACGTCGCCGAATCCGTAAGCTCCTGGATTCCGGGCGATCGTCGCGGCGGCGAGCAGCTTCGGCACGTAGTTACGCGTCTCAGAGCGCAAGACGCGCGCGTCGGACAGATCCCAGAAGTCGTCGGATCCGACCCGCCGGATGCCGCGGCTGACTCGTCCGGCGCCCGCGTTGTAGGCGGCGGCGGCCAGATACCACGAGCCGAAGCGCTCGTACAGGTCACCCAGGTGGGCGATCGCAGCGTCGGTCGCGAGGAACGGGTCGCGGCGCTCGTCCAACCAGTAGTCGATGTGGAGGCCATAGGTGCGGCCCGTCGACGCGATGAACTGCCACATGCCGACGGCGCGCGCACGGCTGTAGGCGTTGGGGTTCATCCCGCTCTCGATCATAGCGAGGTAGAGCAGATCCTCGGGCAGGCCGGCGGCGCGAGCGCGCTCCCTGATCATCCCCTCGAAGCGGCCGGCGCGTTCGAGGTACAGGCGGAAGCGTGCCCCCCCGTCGCCGGTCGTGAAGAAGTCGATCCAGCGCTGGACCTGGTCGTTCATCTCGAGCGGAATCTCGTACCGGGCGGCGTTCACGGGCCGGCGCGAGAGGCCGAGCGGATCGTCCCCGAACAGCGCGTAGAACTCACGCCGGCTCGGCCCCGCGAGCGTCTCGACGGCGTCCCCAGCGTCCGTAGCCGCCTCCTCGACGCCCGCCGAATCTACGCCGGCGGCGACCGCCTCCGCGATCGCCTTCTCATCGGCCTCGGTCACGACCGGGCTATCCTTCAGCGGCGGGGCGCCGCCTCCGGAAAGTCCGGCGCAGGCCCCAAGCAACGGGGACAGGGCCAGGACGAGCGGCATCCACGCCGTACGCCGGCTCGCTGCCCCATACTTTGCGTTTTCACGCGTCATCCTCGTCGCTCCTTCAACTCGGGTTGATCGACACGACGTGCAGACTTCCGTTCAAGTTCCGTGCGCGACGGACCATCGATCGGCTCAAAGCCGGTAATTCGGCGCTTCCCGCGTGATTACCACGTCGTGGGGGTGCGATTCTCGCAGTCCGCCGGAGGTGATCTTTACAAACTCCGTATCGTTTTTCAGCTGATCGACGTCCGCGACGCCGCAATATCCCATGCCGCTCCGCAGACCACCCACCAGCTGATACAGCGTGTCGGCCACCGGTCCCTTGTAGGGCACGCGGCCCTCGATACCCTCGGGCACCAGCTTGTGGCGGTCGGCCGACTCCTGGAAATAGCGGTCAGCCGACCCCTCTTCCATCGCCGACAACGAGCCCATGCCGCGGATCACCTTGAACCGCCGTCCCTCCAGGAGGAACGCCTCGCCTGGACTCTCTTCGGTGCCCGCCAGCATGGATCCGAGCATGCACGAGTCGGCGCCGGCGGCCAGCGCTTTGACGATGTCGCCCGACTGCTTGATACCGCCATCGGCGATCACCGGCACGCCGCCCGCCCCGTCCACCGCGTCCACCACAGCCGTGATCTGGGGCACGCCGACCCCGGTGACGACCCGCGTCGTGCAGATCGACCCCGGTCCGACCCCCACTTTCACCGCGTCCACGCCGCGCTCGGCAAGCGCGCGGGCGCCCGATGCCGAGGCGATGTTCCCGGCCACGAGCTGGACGTCGGGCAGCGCCTCCCTCGCCCGCTCCACGGCCCGCAGCACGCCCTCGGAGTGCCCATGCGCCGTGTCGACTACGATCACGTCGCAACCGGCCGCCACCAACTCCTTCGCCCGCTCGAACTCGGACGCCGAGGTCCCGACCGCGGCGCCGACCAGCAGGCGGCCGTGGTCGTCCTTGGAGGCGTTCGGATGCGAGCGTCGCTTGAAGATGTCCTTCACCGTGATCAAGCCGCGCAGCCTGCCGTCCCCATCGACCACCGGCAACTTCTCGATCTTGTGCCGGCGCAGGATCTCTTCGGCACCCTCGAGGGACGTTCCCTCCGGCGCCGTCACGAGGCCGTCGGAGACCATCGCGTCCCCCACTTTTCGCTCGAGGTCCGTCTCGAATACCAGGTCACGGTTCGTAATGATCCCCACGAGCCGCCCGTCGGCGTCGACGATCGGGACACCGCTGATCGAGAACTCGCGCATCAGGGCGTTTGCTTCGCGCAGGTTCGCGTCGGGCCCCAGGGTGATCGGATCGAGGATCATGCCGCTCTCGGAGCGCTTCACGCGGTCGACCTGCGCTACCTGCGCCTCGACGGGCATGTTCTTGTGAATCACGCCCAGTCCGCCTTCGCGGGCCAGGGCGATCGCCATCTGGTGTTCGGTGACCGTGTCCATCGCGGCGGACACGAGGGGGACCGCGAGACGGATGTCCCGGGTCAGTCGGGTGGAGACGTCGACGTCGGCCGGATGGACCGTGGAATGCCGCGGAACGAGCAGAACGTCGTCGAACGTCAGCGCATCTCGGATCTTCAGGTTCGCCATCGGAGAATGCTAGGCGGACTCCCCGGAGGCGTCAACTATTCCGATCTTACTCGACGACGATCTCCCGCGTGCGCGGCGGCTCCTGCGGCGTCTCGGGCGGTGCGGGCTCGGGCCGATTTCCCTCGAGCTCGACCAGAAACTCGCGGCCGGCTTCCCGGACGCTGTCGAGCATCCGATCCGCCGTGCTCATCACCTTCATCGTTTCCTTGAGCGCCCGAGCGGGAACCTTGCCCTTGCGCATCGTCTCCTGCACCGCTTCGCCGATGCGCTGGAAAGACGTCGCCCGCCCGTCACCCTCGGAATAGCGGCTGCGCAGAAAGTTCACGTAATCGAGCACCTGGTAGGCCTTTTCATCCGGCAGCCCTTCGAGCTTCCGCCAGATTTCTTTTCGCAAAATTTCGTTCATCGTCCATGTCCTCCGTGGTCGACGTGCCCGCCGACCTTCCGGTCGGTCGCTTCTTCACCCGCAATTCTACAGTTCGTGCGCGGGCGCTGGGGAGTTTCAGTTCGCGACGTTGGAACATAACGTGTGGCGTTGGTTTCGTGGAAGTCGATCCGGAACAAGACGGGTGCGCGTCTGGTTGTAGCGAGGTGCGAAGCATCACGGCCGCCGTTGCGCCGTACGGCCGTGCGAACGATCCCGGAGGGAATGCCCAATGACACATCTTCCGCTGCGGCCCGTCGACCTCTCCGAGGCCGCCGCGACCGCCTACGACGAGTGGCTGTCGCGGATCGAGGCAGAGCTCGCCGATCCGGCCCGCGACCGGAACGAGTTCGTGCGCGACGCGTTGCGCGAGATCTACTTCCCCATCCTGCCGGCCGACCAGGACGAGTCGCGCCTGCCCGCCGGGACGCGCGCCGCCCTCGCATCGCTCGATCCGAGGGGCGCGACGCTCGAGCCCGAGTACTACCGCGACATCGACCCCGACCGCTATTACCCGCGGAAGCCGCTCATCTGGCTGTGGCAGATGTTCGATCGATCGGCCCTCGGTGGGAACGTGCACCTGGGGGTGCGATTGCGGCGGATGCTGGCGCCCCACGTGTTCAAAAGGGTTGGTGAGAACTTCAAGGCCTTTCACTTCGTGGAGGTGTCGTTCGGATACAACCTCGAGGTCGGGGACAATGTGGTCGTGCACCGCAACGTCCTGCTGGACGACCGGGGCGGCATCATCATCGGCAACAACGTCTCGATCTCCGACACGGCGGCCGTCTTCAGCCATACGCACTCGATCTACGATATCAACGACGTGCGCAACATCCCGACGATCATCGAAGACGGCGTGCGAATCACCTACGGCTCCGTCGTGCTCGCCGGTGTGAAGGTCGGGGTACAGGGCATGGTCGGCGCCCGCGCGCTTGCCACCCGCAACGTCCGGCCCTACCACGTGAACGTCGGGATCCCGGCCAAGTCGGTGCGCGTCAAGTCGACCGCCCCCAAGGACATCACGCGAGACGCGAACGTGCCGGGCCGGGAAGACGAATGAGTAGTCGTCCGTCCCGCCCTCGGGCGCTCGTCACGGGCGGCGCCGTGCGGGTGGGCCGGGCGATCGCCGAGGCCCTCGCCCGGGCCGGCTACGACCTCGTGCTGCATTACCACTCGTCGCCTTCCGCTGCCGAAGAGGTAGCCGAGACGCTGCGAAGCGAGGGCGGCCGGGTAGTTCCGGTTCGGGCCGACCTCAGCGACCCGGGTCAGATCGGGCGGCCATTCGATGTGGTCGACCGTGAGCTCGGCGGCCTCGAGTTGCTCGTGAACAGTGCAGCGATCTTCCCGCACCACGACCCGCTCGCGGTGGACGCGGAGGAATGGGACCGGGTCTTTGCGCTGAACGCGCGCGCCCCGTTTCTATGTGCCCAGGCGGCCGCCCGTCGGATCGAGCGGGGGTCGATCGTCAACATCATCGACACCGGTGCGACCGAGGCCTGGCCCGGCTACGTGCCGTACGTGGCGAGCAAGGCGGCCCTGGCCAGTCTGACGCGCGGTCTGGCCGCCGCCTTTGCGCCGCGAATCCGCGTCAACGGCGTCGCCCCTGGTCCCGTGCTGCTGCCCGAGGACGCCGACGGCGACTCGGAACGAGAGGCCGCCGCACGGCGTACGGTCCTTCGCCGTGTCGGCGCGGCCGAGGACGTGGCCGACGCCGTCGTCTTCCTGGCGAGCACTGAGTATGTGACAGGCGAGATTCTACGGGTGGACGGCGGCCAGCACTTGAAGGGCCGCCGGGAACGCTGAACGGGCCGGCGCCGCTCTGGACGCCGCTCAGTCGAGGCGGGTCAGATCGCGGGAAACGGCAGGTGGACGACGAAGCGTGTCCCGCTGGGCTCGACGGGCTCGACCCGAAGGCTTCCCCCCGCCGCGTCCACCAGGCGCGCGCTGATCGACAGACCAAGTCCGTGCGTCCACCCGTCCGTCTCTGCCAGCGAGGCGCCGGCGACAGCCGCCTGGAGGGACCTGGTGACCTTCTCGCAGTCGAGGCCGGGGCCGTCGTCTTCGACCTGGAGCTCGAGCCCACCGTCGTCAGCGTCCTCGAGCACGATGCGAACGCGGCCTCCATCCTCCATCGCCTGAATGGCGTTGGACATCAAGTTGAGAAGCACGCGATTCAGGAGCCGCGCATCGCCGCTGCGGGGTGTCTCGCAGTAGCGTTCTACCGTCAGTTCCACGTCGTGGTATTCGAGTAGCGGCCCCAGTAGTCCCCGCACCTCGTCGACCACCCCGTCGGGCGAGAATGCCGCCTCTGCCACGTGGATCTCGGCATCGTCATCGAGGTGCGCGTAATCGATGAGGTCGTTCACGAGCTTCACGAGCGTGACGGCCGCCATGAACAGCACGTCGATCTGCCGGCGCTGGGCCGCCGTAAGCTCGCCGCTATGCCCGCTGCGCAGAGCGTCGGCGAGGAAGAGGATCGAGTTCAGCGGTGAACGGATGTCGTGCGACACGTCGCGCAGCAGGCGCCGCTGGTCGCGGGCCCGCCGGTCGAGCGCGTCCTCCGCCCAGGCGACGGACGCGGCGTCCAGGCACGTGTGCCGGCTGCGCGTGGCCTCGGCGGAGGCTCCGGCGTCGGCCGCGCGCTCGATCGCCGTACGGACGAGCGATACGGCCGCGCCCATGTCTTCCGGTGAGCAGTCCTCTGAAGCCTCGTTCGGCAACCGGCGGCGCAGCGCATCGAGCGCGGCCGGGTCGGCGCCGACGGCTCCGAGCACATCGACGATCAGCGGGCGGAGCGGGCCCGGCGCCGAGAAGACGATGCGCTCGGGGTCCCAGGAGCCCCGGTCCGCCGAGGTCTCCCCTCCCGAGTCGTGCGGCTGCGCGCCATGCAGCGGAATGACGCCGCGCCGCTCACCGTCAGGAAGCAAAGGCCTCCCTCGCGAGGTTGTGCTTGTCCATCAGGCGGTACAGCGTCGTGCGATCGATGCCCGCCTGCCGCGCCGCCTCGGACATGTTGCCCTCCGTACGCGCCACGAGCTGCGAGAGGTACTCGCGCTCGAAACGATCGATGATCTCCTGCTTCGCGTCGTGGAACGGCATGCCGCCGTCCACCACGGGAAGGCCCGTGATCGGATGTGAAGTGTCCGACCCGCCACCCAGAATGGTAAGCCTGTCTGGCTGGATCTCCTCTTCGGGATCCGACAGGACGACCAGGTTTTCGATAACGTTCTGGAGTTCGCGCACGTTACCCGGCCATTCATAGCTGACGAGTCGGTCTAGAGATTCTCTGGATAACCGCGGCGGCTCTTCCCCCGGAAGCTGATGGCGGCGCCAGAAGTGGTCGATGAAGTGCCGGATGAGCACCGGAATGTCCTCCGGCCGGTCCCGAAGGGACGGCAGCCGGATGGGTACGACACGAAGCCGATAATACAGGTCGTGGCGCAGGAGTCCCTCTTCGAGGGCGTCCTCCGGATCGCGATTCGTCGCCGAGATGAACCGGACGTCGACGACCGCGTCGTCCTTCTCGCTGCCGACCCGCCGGAGACAACCGTCCTGCAGCACCCGCAGCAGCTTGGCCTGCAGCGGCATCGGCATCTCGGCGAGCTCGTCGAGGAAGAACGTGCCCTGATCGGCAACTTCGAGGAGTCCGGCCTTGTCGCGGATCGCGCCCGTAAAGGCGCCGCGCTTATGGCCGAACATCTCGGATTCGAGGAGCTCGCCCGGCAGCGCCGCACAGTTGACCGCGACGAACGAACGGCGCGACCGGCGGCTCTCGCGGTGAATGTACTGGGCGAACAGCTCTTTCCCGGTCCCGCTCTCACCCGTTATGAACACCGACGCGTCGGTCGGCGCAACCTTCAGGGCCTTGGCGACCGCTTCCCGCATCGACTTCGAGATCCCGAGGATCGGACTGCCTCCGCGCTCGACGAGGATTCCCTTCTTCTCGGTCGGACGCTGGACCTTGCGGCTCTTCACGAGCGTGTGGGCCGCCCGGCCGACCAGGACAAGCAGCTGCGTGGCGGTGAACGGCTTCGGCAGGTAGTCCCAGGCGCCTGCCTGGATCGCCCGCACGCTGCTCTCCGCCGTGGCATGTCCGGTCATGACGATGGCCAGGGCGTCGGGGTTCCGCTTGCGGACTTCCGCGAGCAGGTCGAGGCCGTGAACGTTCGGCATGTTCTGGTCGATGAGGACGATGTCGAAGGCCTGGGAGCGGACCCGCTTCAGCGCCTCTTCGGCCCGGCGCTCCACCTCGCAGGCGTAGCCTTCAGTCGAGAGCACGGTTTCGCAGGACTCGAGGATGCTCGGCTCATCGTCGACGACGTATACCCGCACGGCGGCCCGGGCGTCCTCGTCGAGGCCGTCGGGACCTTTCGTCGGATCGGAGACGTCGGCCGCGTCGGTATGGACCGCGTCCGTCGGCTGCTCGTCCAGTTCCACAGGTTCGGTCACTTCGTCAGGTCTCCCGGCATCTCGATACGAGAGATGCCCGCGTCGGATTCGTGGTTCGTCGGCACTCGCCCGGCCCGTCCGGATTGACTCGCACCCCGGTTGGGGCAAGTCCCGGGCCGGTGTGGCGGCAATCCGGCATGGTCGGGGCCGGGGTGTGGAGAAGATCCTACGAAGTCGGTGGATTTCCGCGCTCGGCGGGGGATGACGCGGTATGGCGGCAGGCTTTGAATCTAGCGTCGAGGCCCGGGTCTCCGTGGGTATTTTGCATACTTCGTGAGGATTTCGCGGCGCGACGTCGCGCGGCGCGCAGTGCTTCTAGATTCAGGCCACGCCGTTCCTCGCGGCTGCGACCTCCAGGGTGAGAGTCGCCTCGACGATGCGCTCCGCGGCGTGCCCGTCCCACAGCGGCGGAACGTCGCCGTTGCGATCCTCGAGCAGGGCCGCGCGAGCCACGTCCAGCAATCCGGCCGGATCGCCGTCGAACAGCCGATTGGTGCCGTGGGTGATCGTCGCCGGCCGCTCGGTGTTGGGGCGCACCGTCACGCACGGGACGCCGAGAACCGTCGTCTCCTCCTGGATTCCACCTGAATCCGTGACCACGAGCCCGGCCGTAGCCATGAGGCCGAGGAACTCGAGATACCGAAGAGGCGGAAGCGCGAGCAGCGGACTCAGCAGGTGCTCGAGATCGAGCCGGTGAATCCGCTCGGCCGTGCGGGGATGCAGCGGTAGCACGACCGGGTGACCAGTGCCGGCCGTCAGCTGCCCGAGGGCGCCGAGCAGCGCCGCGAGCCGGTCAGGGTCGTCCACGTTGGACGGTCGATGCAGGGTAACGAGGATGAACGACCCGGCCTCGAGATCCATCTCCTCGTTCACGCCGAGCGCAAGCGCCCGCTCTCGGTGCCGCAGCAGCGTATCGATCATGACGTTGCCGACGAAGTGGACGCGGTCGTCGGGCACACCCTCCGCCCGAAGATTCTCGTTGGCCGATGCCTCGGTCGTGAACAGAAGGTCGCTCAGCCGGTCGGTCACGACCCGGTTGATCTCCTCTGGCATCGACCAATCGCCGCTGCGCAGGCCGGCCTCTACATGCGCGACCCGCAGGCCCAGTTTCGCCGCCACGAGGGCGGCGGCCACCGTCGAGTTGACGTCACCCACCGTGAATACCCAGTCCGGCTGTCGCCGGACGAGGACGGGCTCGAGCGCGATCATCACCCGCGCCGTCTGCACGGCGTGGCTGGCCGAGCCCACACCCAGGTCCACGTCGGGACGCGGCAGCTCGAGGTCCTCGAAGAAGTAATTCGATAGTTCCTCGTCGTAGTGCTGTCCGGTATGGACGAGCGTCTGGTTCACATCGCCGGAACGCGCAAACGCCCGCATGACCGGCGCGATCTTCATGAAATTGGGCCGGGCTCCGACGATGTGTACGATGTTCTGCACGGTATGGACGTTCCTATTCGACGGTAACGCTCTTGGCGAGATTGCGAGGCTTGTCGACGTCGCAGCCCCGCAGAACTCCGATATGATATGCGAGAAGCTGCAGCGGCACACTCGTCAGCACCGGGAGCAAGGGGTCGAGCGTCTGCGGAACGGTGAACAGTTCGTCCGACAGCTTCGCGAGCCCATTCGGCTCGCTGGAAATCGCGATCAGTCGGCCGCCGCGCGCCTTCACCTCCTGCATGTTCGACAGGACCTTCGGATAGCTGGCATCGCGCGGCGCGACTACTACGACCGGCATGTTCTCGTCGATCAGCGCGATCGGTCCGTGCTTCATCTCCGCCGCCGAGAATCCCTCGGCGTGCACGTAGCTGATCTCCTTCAGCTTCAGCGCCCCCTCGAGAGCGACCGGGAAGCTGTAACCTCGACCGAGGTACAAGAAATTGTCGTGGGCGAGCAACCGGCCGGCCAGGGCCTCGATCTCGTCCGCCCGCTCGAGCACTGCTGAGACCTGGCCCGGCAGGGCCTGCAGCGCCAACAGGTACTTGCGCATGACCTCGGGATCGAGCTGGCGCCGGCCGCCCATCCAGAGTGCGAACAACGTCAGGGCGACCACCTGCGAGGTGAACGCCTTGGTCGAGGCCACCCCGATCTCCGGCCCCGCGTGCAGGTAGATGCCGGCGTCGGTCAAGCGGGCGATAGAACTGCCGACCGTGTTGACCACGCCGAGGGTCGGGCAGCCGCGCCCTCGAGCCAGCTCGATCGCGGCGAGCGTGTCGGCGGTCTCCCCCGACTGCGAGATCGCCACGACCAGCGTATTGGAGTGCAGCACCGGGTCGCGATATCGCCATTCGGAGGCGTACTCGACGCTGGTCGGGATCCGGGCGAGCTCCTCCATCAGGTAGGCGCCGATCTGTCCGGCGTGCCACGAGGTTCCGCACGCCGTGAAGATGATGCGGTGGACCGAGTCGAGCTCGTCGTCCATTTCCTCCAGGCCGCCAAGGCGAACGCCCCGGCCGCCGAGAATGCGACCCCGGAGTGTGGCCGTGATGGTCTCGGGCTGCTCCTGGATTTCCTTTAGCATGTAGTGCGGATAGCCGCCACGCTCGGCCTGCTGGAGATCCCACTCGATCTCCTCAATCTGCTTGTCGACCCGGGACATCTGATCCATGCGAATGATGTCGCACCCATCGGCGTCAAATACCGCCATCTCGCCATCGTCCAGGTACACGACGCGTCGCGTGTATGGAAGCAGAGCGGAGACATCGGACGCCGCGTAGACCGCGTTCTCGCCGAGTCCGACCATGAGCGGCGACCCTCGCCGGGCGCATACGACCCGACCGGGCTCCCGGGCAGAGATCACTGCGATTCCGAACGTCCCCTCCACGAGGCGGAGCGCCCGGGCGACG
>Ga0210123_1000139_pt1 | contig 47264 bp, 42 predicted proteins | sample Muzzi_PWB_D2_FD_185535 | JGI IMG/M metagenome (GOLD analysis project Ga0210123, IMG submission 185535) | Wetland microbial communities from San Francisco Bay, California, USA, that impact long-term carbon sequestration - Muzzi_PWB_D2 (SPAdes) | ecosystem: Environmental > Aquatic > Marine >... | reverse complement strand
GAAAAACAAAAACCAGTCGCGGATGAGATCCGCTCCTACAATTTGGTTTTCTGCCTAGGAGAAAACGTTAAGACACAGGGCCAGCAGACCACCCGGAAACAGGCCCAGCAGCAGCACGGCGAGCCCGTTGACACTCATGGCAAGCTGCAAATCGGTATTGATGACCAGCACATCCGCGGACTCGGGCTTGTCAAAATACATCAGCTTGACCATGCGAATGTAGTAGAAGGCACCGATCACCGAGAAAAACACCGCGACCAGCGCCAGCCACAGCATGTCGACGTGAATCACGGCCTGCAGGACCGACAGCTTGGCATAGAAACCCACTGTTGGCGGGACACCGGCCATGGAAAACATCAGGATCAGCATCATGAAGGCAAACCAGGGACTGCGTTCATTCAGCCCCTTGAAATCATCCAGCCGGTCGGCCTCATAACCCTTGCGACTGAGCAGGATAATCATGCCAAAGCCACCGATGGCCATCAGTGCATAAGTGATGGCATAAAACATGGACGCCGAATAGCCCTCCCGCGTGCCTGCAAGAATCCCCAGCACCAGGAAACCAACATGGGAGATGGTTGAATAGGCCAGCATCCGTTTCAGGTTTGTCTGTGCAATGGCAACTACGTTGCCCAGTGCCAGTGACAGCACCGCAAGGATCACCAGCATCCCCTGCCAGTCCAGGGAAAGGCTTCCCATCGACTCCACCAGCAGGCGCATGGCCATGGCGAAGGCCGCTATTTTCGGGGCACTGCCGATAAACAGGGTAACGGCGGTCGGTGCACCATGATAGACATCCGGCACCCACATATGAAACGGCACGGCGCCGAACTTGAAGGCCAGCCCGACAACGATAAAGCACAGCGCAAAGATCAATATCATGCTGCTCTCGCCCGCTGCAGATATTGAGGCCGCGATTTCCGCAATATCGAGGCTGCCGGTGGCGCCATAGAGCATTGACATGCCATAGAGCAGCATCCCGGAAGCCAGCGCACCCAGCACAAAATACTTCATGGCCGCTTCACTGGCAGGCGATGAGTTCCGGTCGAAGGCCACCATTGCATACAGTGACAGGGACAGCAGCTCCAGCCCCAGGTAAATGGTCAACAGGCTGTGTGCCGATATCATCACCATCATGCCCAGCACGGCAAACAGGCCGAGCACGTAGTATTCACCGCGCAGGCTGCCCTTGCTCGTCAGGTAACCGCGTGCATAGATGAACGCACCAAACGTCACCAGGAAAATACTGGTCTTCAACAGGGCCGCCATCGGGTCATGTACAAAGGTGCCACCCAGTACCACCACGGTCTCCATATCCAGCATGTTCCAGCTGATCAGGGCCGCACCCAGCAGGGTCAGCTGTGACAGGATATAACTCAGCTGGCGGAACTGCTGACCGACGAAGGCCTCCACGGCCAGAATGGAACAGGCCATGGTGAGCACGAATATTTCCGTGGCCAGGGGAACAAAATCAGTCAATGGGATCGTCATAGGGCATCCATATAATCGCTTCAGGGCTGCGCGGTATTCATCAGTGCCAGGCCCGTCTCCGCCGGTAACTTTGAAACAGACACGTGGGCCAGCAGCTGGTCCACGCTGGCCTGCATCACTTCGACCAGCGGCGCGGGAAACAGGCCGAACAGCAACACCACGGCCACCAGGCTGCCAAGAATGACAGACTCGCGCAGATTGACATCTTCCAGGCGCTGAACATTTTCATTGGCAACCTCACCGAAGACCACGCGCTTGACCATCCACAGGCTGTAGGCCGCGCCCAGGATCAGGGTGGTCGCTGCGAGGAAGGCAAACCAGAAGTTGGCCTTGAAGCTGGCCAGGATCACCATGAATTCACCGACGAATGCGGACGTTCCCGGCAGGCCTGCGTTGGCCATCGCAAAGAACACCATGAACGCGGCAAACACCGGCATGGTGTTAACGACACCGCCATAATCCTTGATCTGGCGACTGTGCATGCGGTCATAGAGGACGCCGACACAGAGGAACAGGGCGCCGGAGATAAAACCGTGCGAGATCATCTGCACCATGCCGCCTTCCATACCCATGCTGGCGCCGGCGAGCGAGCCGGTATTATCAACCAGGGTGAATACCAGGAAGATGCCCAGCGTCACAAAACCCATGTGTGCGATCGATGAATAGGCAATCAGCTTCTTCATATCTTCCTGCACCAGCGCAACAAAACCGATGTAGACCACCGCAACCAGTGACATCAGGATAATCAGCCAGTCGAGCGAGTGGCTGGCATCCGGCGTGATCGGCAGACTGAAGCGCAGGAAGCCGTAGCCACCGATCTTCAGCATAATCGCTGCAAGGATGACGGAGCCACCGGTCGGCGCCTCAACGTGCGCATCCGGCAGCCAGGTGTGCACCGGCCACATCGGCACCTTCACGGCAAAGGCCATCAGGAAGGCCAGGAAGATCAGCACCTGCTCGGTCATGTTCAGCGGCAGCATATGGAAATCAAGAATGCTGAAGCTGCCGGACTTCAGGTACATGTAGATCAGTGCAACCAGCATGAACACCGATCCGAGGAAGGTGTAGAGAAAGAACTTGATGGTTGCATAGACCCGGTTCGGACCGCCCCAGATACCGATAATCAGGAACATCGGCACCAGCATGGCCTCCCAGAACACGTAGAACAGTATCCCGTCGAGCGCGGCAAATACGCCGTTCATCAACCCTTCCATAATCAGGAAGGTCGCCATGTACTGCGCGGCCCTGTTCTGGATGACCTGCCAGCCGGCCAGCACCACCAGCACCGTGGTAAAGGTGGTGAGAATAATCAGCGGCATGGAGATGCCATCCACGCCGAGGTGATAATTGGCATCGAAGGCCGCGATCCATGGAACCTGCTCCTGGAACTGCATGGCTGCCGTCGCCATATCAAAATCCGTATACAGCAGCAGGCTCAGCAAAAAGGTAACAAGCGCGATAATGAACGCTGTCGGACGGCAGGCCGTGTTACCCACGGCGTCCATCGCCAGCAGTGCAACACCGCCGGCGACCGGCAACCAGATCAGCAGGCTGAGAAGTGGAATATCGGTCATGCGGCTGCTCCCGGCGCCATGAATACGAACCAGAACAGCATCAGCAACAGGCCGATGATCATGCTGAAGGCATAGTGGTAAAGATAGCCGGACTGAACCTGGCGCACGACACCGGATACCCAGCCAACAACACGCGCACTGCCATTCACGAGCAAGCCGTCGATAATCAGGACGTCGCCGATCTTCCAGAACAGCCGGCCGACACCACGTGCCCCGCCGGCAAATACCGCCTCGTTGAATTCATCGGCATAGTACTTGTTGATCAACAACTGGTAGAGACCGTTGAAACGCTTCTGCATATCAGCGGCAAAACCCGGGTTCTTCAGGGTCATGTACCAGGCCGTCGCCACCCCGCCGATGGCCAGGTAGATCGCCGGGCCGCCAAAGGCATGCAGCACAAACAAGACCGCGCCATGGTAATGCTCGCCCATCTCGCCGAGCACATCATGCTGCGGCGCAACATGAATCACGCCGTTGAAGAAATCACCGAACACGACCGGGTCAATCAGGTAGCCGGAAAGCACGGACGGTATCGCCAGCATGATCAGTGGAAACGTCACCACCCAGGGTGTTTCATGCAGGTGTTCGCGGGTATGGGCATCCATGCGCGGCTCGCCGTGGAATACCAGGAAGTACATGCGGAAGCTGTACAGGGCGGTGATGAACACTCCCGCCAGCACGGCCAGATGCACCAGGCCGGCACCCGGCAGTTGCGAGTGGTGCACGGCCTCGATAATCGTATCCTTGGAAAAAAAGCCGGAGAAGAACGGCGTGCCGATCAACGCCAGCGAACCGATCAGGGCGGTAATCCAGGTAATCGGCATGTACCTGCGCAGGCCGCCCATGTTGCGGATGTCCTGGTCATGGTGCATGGCGATGATGACCGAGCCCGCGCCCAGAAACAGCAGCGCCTTGAAGAAGGCATGTGTCATCAGGTGAAAAATGCCGGCCGAATACGCGGACACGCCGAGGGCGACGGTCATGTAACCCAGCTGTGACAGGGTCGAATAGGCGACCACCCGCTTGATGTCGTTCTGGACGATGCCGAGGAAGCCCATGAACAGCGCGGTAATCGCGCCGATGGTCATCACGAACACCAGCGCCGTTTCGGAGAGTTCGAACAGCGGTGACATCCGCGCCACCATGAAGATGCCGGCCGTGACCATGGTGGCCGCGTGAATCAATGCCGAGATCGGGGTCGGGCCTTCCATCGAGTCCGGCAGCCATACGTGCAGGGGCACCTGCGCGGATTTGCCCATCGCGCCGATAAACAGGAAGATGCAGATGACGCTCATCAGCGACCAGTCCACACCCGGGAACACCTGGTACACTGCATCTTTCATGGCCGGGGCCATATCGAAAACCGCTGCATAGTCCAGGCTGTTGAACGAGGTATAGATGGCCGCGATGCCAAGCAGAAAACCGAAGTCCCCTACCCGGTTGACCAGGAACGCCTTGAGGTTGGCATAAATGGCCGTCGGCCGCGTATACCAGAAACCGATCAGCAGGTAGGACACCAGGCCAACCGCCTCCCAGCCGAAGAACAGCTGCAGGAAGTTATTCGACATCACCAGCATCAGCATGGAGAAGGTAAACAGGGCAATGTAACTGAAGAACCGCTGGTAGCCCGGGTCATCACGCATGTACCCGATGGTGTAGATATGCACCATCAGCGATACAAAGCTCACCACGGTCATCATCAGCGCGGTCAGGTTATCGATCAGGAAGCCGACCTCGAAGGTCACCCCGTCGGCAACCATCCAGGTATAGACAGTGGCGTTGTACGGGGCGGCATGATCGATCGCAAACTGCTTGAGCACCATCACCGAGAATATGAACGAGGTGGCTACACCCAGGATGGTGACCGTATGCGCACCGACACGGCCGATCTGCCTGCCGAACAGGCCGGCGATGATGGCCCCGAACAGGGGGGCCAGCGGTATGGCCAGATAAAAGTTTTCCATGTACATCAGAATCAGCCTTTCAATGTATCCAGATCATCAACATTGATGGTCTGCCGGTTGCGGAACAGCACTACGAGGATCGCGAGCCCTATGGCGGCCTCGGCTGCAGCGACCGTCAGGATAAAGAACACGAAGACCTGCCCCGCCGTATCGTTCAGGAAGTAGGAAAAGGCGATAAAGTTCATATTCACGGCCAGCAGCATCAGCTCGATGGCCATCAACAGGATAATGACGTTTTTCCGGTTCAAAAATATCCCCGCCACGCTCAATCCGAACAGGATGGCGGCCAGGACCAGGTAATCGGACAAGCCAATCATCGGTTTTTCCCTTCCGATTTCATTTCCACAATCCGCACCCGCTCGCCGGCCTTGACCGCAATCTGCGCGGCCGGATCCTGGGACCTTGTTTCCGGCCGCTTGCGCATGGTCAGCGCAATGGCCGCGATGATGGCAACCAGCAGGATCACCGCGGCGATTTCAAACGGATACACATAGTCGGTATAGAGCACGGCACCGAGCTCTCTGACATTACTGTAGCCCCCGGCATGGCGCAGTTGGCTGGCCATGGTCGTGGAATCAAAGTTACGCGCCCGTACAACCAGGTACATTTCCAGTACGATCAGTGCAGCCACGCCAAGTCCTACCGGAAGATACTTTATAAAGCCTTCACGCAGGGGCGAAAGGTTGATATCCAGCATCATCACCACGAACAGGAACAGCACCATCACCGCACCGACATAGACCAGCACCAGCGTGATCGCCAGAAATTCCGCTTCCAGCAACATCCACAGGCCGGCACTGGTGAAAAATGCCAGCACCAGGTGCAGGGCCGCATACACCGGGTTGCGTACGGTAATCACGCGTGCCGCCGCGAATATCAGGATCGCAGCAAACACGTAGAATATGAAGCGCTCAAAATCCATGCTCTTTACCTGTACCTTGCATCCGTCATGCGATCCGCTGCGATCTGTGCTTCATGCCTGTCACCAATCTCCAGCAACATTTCCTTGGTCATGACATTCTCGCCACGGTTTTCGAAGGCGTATTCAAAAACCCGTGTCTCGACGATGGAATCCACCGGGCAGGACTCTTCACAGAAACCGCAATAAATGCACTTGAACAAATCGATGTCATAACGGGTCGTACGCCGGGTCCCGTCTGCACGTTCTTCCGCCTCGATCGTGATGGCCAGTGCCGGGCATACGGCCTCGCAAAGCTTGCAGGCAATACAGCGCTCCTCGCCGTTCGGGTAGCGCCGCAGGGCATGCAGGCCACGAAAACGGTTCGACTGAGGCGTCTTCTCTTCCGGGTACTGCACTGTGATCTTGCGCGAAAACATGCGCCCGCCGGTCACACCCAAACCCTTGAATAGCTCCAGGAGAAGCAGGCTTTTCAGAAATTTAACGAAATCATCCATGTCAGATTATCTCAGTCAAACCACGGACCAATGCCGGCCACGACTGCTGCACCCTCCAGCACCAGCCAGACAATGGTGATCGGGATAAACACCTTCCAGCCGAGGCGCATGATCTGGTCGTAGCGGTAGCGCGGAAAGGTTGCGCGGAACCAGAGAAACATAAAGGCCATGACCGAGGCCTTGCCGAACAGCCAGAATATGCCCGGGACCCGGTCAAACCAGGCCTCCATCCAGGTACCCTGGAACGGGGACAGCCAGCCGCCCAGGAACATCAGCGCGGCCAGTGCGGCAATCAGGATCATGTTGGCGTATTCGGCGAGGAAAAATACCGCAAAGGCCATGCCGGAATATTCGACGTGGAACCCGGCTACAATTTCCGACTCGCCTTCAGATACATCGAAAGGTGCACGGTTGGTTTCCGCAACACCGGAAATAAAATAAACCAGGAACAGGGGAAGCAGCGGCAACCAGAACCAGTGCAGTATGCTGCCCTGCTGCGCCTCCACGATCTCGACCAGGTTCAGGCTGCCACCGGCAATCAACACACCCACCAGCGCAAAGCCCATGGCAATTTCATACGATACGATTTGCGCGGCCGAACGCATGGCGCCAAGAAATGCGTACTTCGAGTTCGACGCCCAGCCCGCGATAATCACGCCATACACACCCATGGATGTCAGTGCGAGGATATATAAAAGGCTGGCATCAATATTTGCCAGCACCAGTGTATCGGTAAAGGGCAGAACGGCCCAGGCCGCCAGTGCCGGCGCAATGGACAACATCGGCGCAATCACAAACAGGAATCGGCTCGAATTGGTGGGAACAACTATTTCCTTCATCAACAACTTCAGCGCATCTGCAATCGGCTGCAGCCAGCCACGCGGCCCGACCCGGTTGGGACCGATACGCACCTGCATGTAGCCAATAAACTTGCGCTCGGCAAACGTCAGGTAGGCAACCGCCCCCATCAGGGGGCCGACGATGACGATAATCTTGATCAGGATATATAAAATCGTGATTTCCTTTATTTCTTCCCAGTAATACACCCCGAGTGCGGCGATGGCTGCCAGCAACAGCACCGACACCAGCAGAGTCAGCATCAACTGCGTTTTGTATTTATATTTTTGTACGGCTGCATCAGTCATGGGTGCGATCCCTGTCAAATCCGCTGTATCTTTACCGGGCCGAAACTGGCGCCGAGTGCTGCAGAAGCACTCGTCCCTGCCTGCACCCGAACGCACTTGTCCGGCACACGCTCATCAATCTGTACGTCCATTGTTACCATTGAATCACCCTGCGAAACGATCACCGTGTAGCCGTCACGCACACCGGATTCCCCGGCCTGTCTGGAATTGATACGCAGCAGCCCTGCAACCGCCGCATCGGGCGTCTCCTGCAGTGACCCGGCCCTGCGCACCAGCGCATCGACCGAATAGATGGCAACATCGCCGATCCTTTCCAGGCCGTCAATGTCCATTGCCTTTGCTACCGGGCCGCTCGCCTGGGCATTATCTGGCGTGATCCTGCCAAGCTGTTCACGCAGGGTGTCACGAATCTGTTCACTGCCGGTCTGATCAAACCCGTCCAGACCCAGCTGGTTCCCCAGCACACGCAGGACCTTCCAGCCCGGACGGCTTTCCCCGAGCGGGCTTGCCACGCCCGGGAAGCTTTGCCAGCGCCCTTCTGCATTCACATAGGTACCGGAGGTTTCCGTAAACGGGCCGATGGGCAGCAACACATCCGCACTTTCCCGGGTGGCCTCACTGACATACGGACTGATGGAAACAACAAATTCAGCCGCAGCCACAGCCGCTGCTGCCGTCGCGGCCACTGCGCAGTCGTATTCGGGTTCCACGCCGAACAGCAGGTAGCCCTTGCGCGGCGCTGCCAGCATTTCCTGCGCCGTCATCCCGACACTTGCAAGCACACGACCGGCCGGTCCACGGTGCGGCAGGACACCCGCCAGCCAGCCACCGACACCGTTGGCTTCCGGGAGGATACCCAGCGTCACACCACTCGCGGCTGCAATGACCGCCGCGAGCGCCTTGATTAATGAATATTGCGGATGCGCACAGGCGATACTGCCAAGCAGCACCGTACCATTATCGGCATCCTTCAGGGCGGCCGCCATGGCACGCTGGGTATCATCCGGTGACGCGCTGGCGATCATCGACTTCACCGCATCAGCCGACTGGCCGGCGGCACCCGGGAAACACGCGGCAATGCCGGCCAGTACGTTCACCATCCGCGATGGCGGCACAATAGCCTTCGCATGGACATCGAACAGGAATTCGTAGTCCACCGGGTTTACAAACATGAGCTGCGCACCGGCCAGCGCCGCTTTGCGCAAACGGTGTCCGGCAATCGGTTGATCCTTGCGGGTATTGGAACCGATGACCAGGGCGGCATTCACCGCCTCCAACGCTTCCAGTGACTGACCCAGTGTCGGGCAGACGGGCGCCTGTTCCTGGTCGGTAAAATCGGCCTGGCGCAGGCGATGGTCGATATTATTGACGCCGACACCGCGCGCCAGCGCCTGCACCAGCAGCATCTCCTCGAGTGTGGACGTCGGCGCCACCAGCACACCCAGCTGCCCCGCGCCGTGGGCATCAATGACCGCACGAATACCATCGGCCGCAGCCTGTAAACCGGTCTCCCAGTCCACGGCCTGCCATGCGCCGTCCACCTTCACCATCGGTTCTGTCAGGCGGTCTTCACTGTACAGCCCTTCATAGCTGAAGCGGTCGCGATCCGACAACCAGACTTCATTGATCTCTTCATTCTCCCGCGGCACCACGCGCATGACCGTGCCGCGACGGGTATGCACCAGCAAGTTTGAACCGATGCAATCGTGCGGTGCGACCGAGGCATGCTGCTGCAGTTCCCAGGCGCGCGCCTTGAAACGAAACGGCTTGGAGGTCAGCGCCCCCACCGGGCAGACATCGATGACGTTGCCAGAGAGTTCCGACTCCAGCGACCTCTCGATATAGGTCCCGATTTCCATGTTCTCGCCACGCCCGGTAGCTCCCAGTTCCTGCTTGCCGGCCACCTCGCGCAACATGCGGATACAGCGAGTGCAATGGATGCAGCGCGTCATATCGGTCGAAATCAGCGAACCGATATTCTTGTCTTTCACGACCCGCTTGTTTTCAGCAAAGCGTGACACGTCACCGCCGTATGTCAGCGCCACGTCCTGCAGTTCACATTCACCGCCCTGGTCACAAATCGGGCAATCCAGCGGGTGGTTGATCAGCAGGAATTCCATGACCGCCTTCTGTGCGCCCCTCGCGAGCTCCGAGGTGGTAAAAATCTTCATGCCCTCGGCAACCGGCGTGGCACAGGCCGGCAACGGCTTCGGCACCTTTTCCACCTCAACCATGCACATGCGGCAATTGGCAGCGACCGAGAGTTTCTTGTGGTAACAGAAACGCGGTACGCTGATACCGGCTGCGTCCGTCACTTCAATAATCATTGCACCCCTGCGGGCCTGGTATGGCTGGCCGTCAATTTCAATGTTGACGGCATCTTCCGCGGTGATCTCCGGCCGGGCACTCATGCGGCCTCTCCTTTCGATGCTGCGCCTGCGCCCACCATGCAGCACTTGTGGGTAATGTGGTATTCAAATTCCTCGCGGTAGTGTTTCAGGAAACTCTGCACCGGCCAGGCGGCCGCGTCACCAAATGCACAAATGGTCCGCCCTTCAATCTGGCCGGCCGCACTGATCAGCAGGTCGAGGTCCTCCGGCTTGCCCTGCCCTTCCTCGATGCGCTTGATCACCCGGTACATCCAGCCGGTACCCTCGCGGCACGGTGTGCACTGACCACAGGATTCTGCGTAATAGAATCGTGATAAACGCAGCAGTGCCTTTACCATGCAGGTCGTATCATCCATGACCATCACACCGCCGGAACCTATTGCAGAGCCTGCCCTGGACAGGGAGTCATAGTCCATATCGGTTTCCATGATGACATCCGCCGGCATCACCGGCATCGAGGACCCCCCGGGAATCACGGCCTTCAGCTGATGACCATCACGCACACCGCCCGCCAGTTCCAGCAGATCCCTGAAGGGCGTACCCATCGGCACCTCGAAGTTACCCGGATTGTTTACATGGCCGGATACCGAAAATATTTTTACACCGCCGTTGTTCGGCTTGCCGAGTTTCAGGAACCAGTCGCCGCCATTGCGCATGATGGCCGGCACGGACGCCAGCGTCTCGGTGTTATTGATTGTCGTAGGCCTGCCATACAGGCCGAAATTGGCCGGGAACGGTGGCTTGAACCGCGGCTGGCCCTTCTTGCCTTCCAGTGACTCCAGCAACGCCGTTTCTTCACCACAGATATAGGCCCCGGCACCGAGGTGACCATGACATTCGAAGTCCACGCCCGAACCGAGAATATCCTTCCCCAGGAAGCCGGCTGCGCGCGCCTCTGTCAGCGCGTGGTCAAAGCGTTCATACGGCTCGTGGTGAAACTCGCCGCGCATGTAGTTGTAGCCGACGGTTGCACCCATGGCATAGGCGGCGATGGCCATCCCCTCAATCAGGGCATGCGGGTTATAACGCAGGATGTCCCGGTCCTTGCAGGTACCCGGCTCGGATTCATCCGAGTTGCAGACAAGGTATTTCTGTACCGGCGCGGTGCGCGGCATAAAGCTCCACTTCAGGCCGGTGGGAAAACCTGCACCACCACGTCCACGCAGACCCGATTTTTTCACCTCGTCTACAATGGCTTCAGGTGAGATCTTCTCCGCCAGGATTTTCTTCCACGCCTCATAACCACCGACCTTGAGATAATTCTCAAGCGTCCATGGCTCATCAAACTGCAAGGTGTCAAAACAGACTTGTACCGTCATGCCCTACTCCAGCGCGTCCAGAATCCTGTCAACCTTCTCAGGCGTGAGATTCTCCTTGTAGTGACCGTTAACCGTCATCATCGGCCCGCCGGCACATGCCGCCAGGCATTCCTCTTCCAGCTTCAGGGTGATACGGCCATCAGGCGTCGTTTCTCCCAGCTTGATACCGAGTTTCCTTTCAACATATTCAACAATGGTTTCCGCACCGCACAACATGCAGGACAGGTTGGTACACAGGGCCACCATGTTGCGCCCGACCGGCTCGATCTCGATCATGGAGTAAAAGGTAGAGACCTCGTACACCGCGACCGGCTGCATATCGAGATAGTCGGCCACGGCATCCATCAGTTCGCTGGTCACCCAGCCACCGTTTTGTTCCTGTGCAATCTGCAGCGCACTCAGCACGGCGGATTTCTTCTGTTCGGGCGGATACTTGGCAATCCATTTATCAATCCTCGCACGCGACTCCGCCGTCAGCAGGTCGGATTTGCGTGGCTGTGTTTCGGTAACCATCAGCGGTCGATCTCCCCGAAAACAATATCCTGCGTACCTATGACGGCAACCACGTCAGCCAGCATGTGACCACGCACCATTTCATCGAGTGCCGACAGGTGTGCAAACCCGGGGGCACGCACTTTCAGGCGGTACGGCTTGTTGGCGCCATCGGAAACCAGGTACACACCGAACTCGCCCTTCGGGTGCTCAACGGCGGCATAGGCCTCGCCTTCCGGCACGCAGAAGCCCTCGGTAAACAGCTTGAAGTGGTGAATCAGGGCTTCCATGTCGGCCTTCATTGCTTCCCGGCGCGGCGGGGTAATCTTGTAATCATCGAGCATCACCGGACCCGGGTTGTTGCGCAGCCAGTCCATGCACTGCCTGATAATGCGGTTCGACTGGCGCATCTCTTCAATACGCACCAGGTAACGGTCATAGCAGTCACCGGTCACACCGACCGGGATATCAAATTTCAGGCGGTCATAGACCTCGTAAGGCTGCTTCTTGCGCAAGTCCCACTCGACTCCGGAACCCCTTAACATCGGACCGGTAAACCCCAGCTGCATGGCGCGTTCCGGGGATATCACGGCAATACCAACGGTGCGCTGCTTCCAGATGCGGTTATCCGTCAGCAGTGTTTCGTATTCATCCACACAGCCCGGGAAGCGTTCGGTAAAGGCCTCGATAAAGTCCAGCATGGACCCCTGACGGTCTTCATTCTTGCGGTCGACCTCTTTCTGGCTGTGCCATTTCGAGGCCTCGTACTGCGGCATGGCCTCCGGCAGATCCCGATACACGCCACCCGGACGGTAATAGGTTGCATGCATGCGGGTGCCGGAAACGGCCTCATAGAGATCCATCAGGTCTTCACGTTCACGGAAGGCGTACAGGAAAATGGTCATGGCGCCGATGTCCAGGCCATGTGCACCCAGCCATAACAGGTGATTCAGGATACGGGTGATTTCATCGAACATGACGCGGATGTACTGCGCGCGGACGGGTGCTTCAATGCCCAGCAATTTTTCCATTGCCAGCACATAACCATGCTCATTGCACATCATGGAGACGTAATCGAGACGGTCCATGTAGCCAATACTCTGGTTAAAGGGTTTGCTCTCGGCGAGCTTCTCCGTACCCCGGTGCAGCAGGCCAATATGCGGATCCGCCCGCTCGATCACCTCACCATCCATTTCCAGCACCAGGCGCAGTACGCCGTGCGCAGCCGGATGCTGCGGACCAAAGTTAAGGGTGAAATTGCGAATCTCGGGCATGTCTATTCCGCCTTTCCTGCGGCGGCTTCTTCTGCCGGTTCTGCACTATCAATCAAGTCAACGGACTCTACCTTGCCACCGCGAATCACCCTGGGCACCAGCACACGCGGCTCGATACTGACGGGTTGATAGATGACGCGGCGTTTCTCGGCATCGTAAATAACCTCGACATTGCCGCTGAGCGGGAAATCCTTGCGAAACGGATGGCCGATAAAGCCATAATCCGTCAGCAGGCGGCGTAAATCCGGGTGGCCGTCAAAGACGATGCCGTAGAGGTCAAATGCCTCGCGTTCATACCAGTTGGCGCTGTTCCACACCGAGATCACGGAAGGCACCACGGGTAATTCATCTTCCGGTGCAAAAACACGCAGTCGCAGACGCCGGTTATTGCGAATCGACAGCAGGTGATACACCGCTGCAAAGCGTTTCGGGCCATGCGATCCTGCGGTTACCAGGTCATCGGTCACGGTCCCTAGATAGCCAGAGGTCTTCTGATCGACACCACGTGAAAAACCGCTTCCGGAGGCTTCCCCGACTACCCATTCATCTTTGCCATAACCAAGGTAATCCACACCGCAGACATCAAGCAGAATCTCGAACGCGAAATCTGCTTCGTCACGCAAGGCCGTAGCCACTTCAAGCAGGTTCTCACCGGCCAGCTCTATGGTGACCTCACCCACTGCATCGACGATAGATGACAGGGATTCACCGAAGCGGTGCCGGAGTTGCTCTGCGAGCTGGCGGGAAGAATCAGTCATTTCTTGATTTTCTTGTTTACTTGTTTATTGATCTGGATGATTTAGCCAAAGGCCCCTTAGCGGGCGATGGTATTGGTACGTTTGATTTTATTCTGCAGCTGCAAAATACCGTATAGCAGGGCCTCGGCCGTAGGCGGACATCCGGGTATATAGATATCAACCGGAACAATACGGTCACAACCGCGCACGACAGAGTAGGAGTAGTGATAATAACCACCACCGTTGGCGCAGGAACCCATGGAGATAACCCAGCGCGGCTCCGCCATCTGGTCATAGACCTTGCGCAGTGCCGGCGCCATCTTGTTGCAGAGCGTGCCCGCGACAATCATGACATCCGACTGGCGTGGACTGCCACGGAAGACAATGCCAAAACGGTCAAGGTCATAGCGCGACGCTCCGGCCTGCATCATCTCGACTGCACAACAGGCCAGGCCAAACGTCATCGGCCACATCGACCCGGTACGTGCCCAGTTGATCAGGGTGTCTGCCGATGTGGTGACGTAGCCTTCTTTCAGTATTCCTTCGATACCCATTGCTTTAACGCCGCATATCCAGTGTTGATTGCGCCCCGTATGCCCAAGCGCCTCCAAAAGCTCTTTTCAATCCCGATGTCCCCGTGTGTCGGCACTTCAGCCTCACTCGCGGACGCTCGCATCCCCGCTGCGCGGGGCCCCTGCTCCCTGCTCGCTCGGCTATTCCCACTCGAGCGCCCCCTTCTTCCATTCGTAGATAAAACCAACGACCAGGATACCCAGGAACACCATCATGGCGACAAAACCGAACAGGCCAATCGACTCCAGCACCACCGCCCAGGGAAACAGGAAGGCAATTTCCAGGTCGAAAATAATAAACAGGATGGCAACCAGGTAGTAACGCACGTCAAAACGCATGCGCGAGTCTTCAAAGGCCTCAAAGCCGCATTCGTAAGGGGAATTCTTTTCGCTGTCCGGCCTGTACGGTGCCAGCAGGAAACCCAGCACGACCGGACCTACACCAACAGCAATACCAATAACAATGAAGATCAGGATTGGCAGATAGTTTTCCAGCATGGGCTAAGGTCTCATTTGGCAGGGATGATGCAACCCCGATGCCTTGTTTGAAATTATGCTTTTGTCATGCAAAAAAAGAGGCTGCAGTCTAGGCCAGCCCATGACTGCTGTCAAGTTGGGGTTCGGCAATTTTTATTATTAAAATCAATTGCTTGAATGATTTTTTAGGGGTATAAAAAAACAGGATAAACGAACAGAAAACCTGACGGGATAACATGTTTAACAGGCTGTATTGATATCGCCTGATCATCGAAACCATTGTTGGTGCCGATGGCCGGAGTCGAACCGGCACGGCTTTCGCCACTACCCCCTCAAGATAGCGTGTCTACCAATTTCACCACATCGGCCTGGGTATAAACAGTTGTTGCAGTCACCGGAATGACTATTCAGGCAGGTCACCTTTTCCGGCATCTGCCGGCGGGACATCCGGAGTATCAGGAAGATCACTTTCGGGAGCAGCCACTTCAGCCTCCTCAACGACCGTTTCCACAACCTCTGCTGCGGGAGCCTGCTCTGCTTCCTGCTGTTCAATCACATCGGCAATTGAATCTGTCGAGTCTTCCACATCACGGACCATGGGCGAGGCAATCAGCAAACAGTTCACAAAAAAGACTGCCGCGAGGATTCCTGTAGCACGGCTAAGAAATGAACCACCACCGCCCGCACCAAACACCGTGCCTGCAGCGCCACTGCCAAATGCCGCGCCCATATCGGCGCCCTTGCCCTGCTGTATCATCACCAGGCCTATGATGCAGACACAAACAAGCACCTGTATAATCAATAAAAATTGAAACATGTAATTACCGTATTTACCTGACTTGTTCTAAGAAATACTAGGTATTGGCTGCCTGGCCAATCGCCAGAAAATCATCCGGCTTGAGCGAAGCGCCGCCGATCAAACCACCGTCAATGTCAGCCATGGCCAGCAATTCAGCTGCATTAGCGGCATTCATACTGCCACCGTAGAGTATCCGCACCCCGGCTGCAACATCACCGTCGAGCGTTGCCAGCTTGCCACGAATAAAGGCATGGACCTCCTGTGCCTGGCCGGGGGTCGCAGTCTTGCCGGTACCAATTGCCCAGACCGGCTCGTACGCAATCACGGCATCGCCTATTGCACCGATACCTTCCAGCTTGATCACTGCATCCAGCTGGCGGGCCACAACCTGCTCGGTGATACCCTGCTCGCGTTCTTCCAGTGTTTCTCCTACGCACAGAATCGGCACCAGGCCGGCCTTGCGGGCTGCAGCGAACTTGCGCGCCGTAAATTCATCGGTCTCGCCATAAATAGCCCGCCGCTCCGAATGACCGACAATGACATACTGGCAACCGATATCAGTCAGCATATTCGGGGCTATCTCACCGGTGTGTGCGCCTGACTCCTGGTCGTTTACGTCCTGTGCGCCGAGAGAAATCGGCCCCCCCTCCAGCATCGCCGCCACTTGCGGGATATATACAAAAGGAGGACACACCGCCATTTCGGCAGTCGTGACCGAATCCAGTCCGGCCTTTATGCCCCCGACCAGCGCCTTGATGCTGTCGAGGGATCCGTTCATTTTCCAGTTTCCGGCAACCAGTGGCTGGCGCATATCATCAGTCCTTGCAGAGAGTAGCCGCGTAGCTTAGCCATCCGGGGCAGGAAAATCAATTTATAGGCAGGAAATCCCTGTGGCACCCCACCTGAAGGGGAACACCAACCATTCCAGGCAGCAAGTGGCCGAATGAATTCGGCCCTACAGGAGGAATAATGGTTATTGATCCCGACGAGTCGATCAGGTGTAGGGTCGAATTCATTTGACCGGGGAACTTCCTCAGACAAGCACGCCCACCACGGCACCGGTCATGCAGGTGGCAAGGGCGCCGGCGACAATCGATTTCATCCCGAGTGCCACGATCTCCGCACGCCTTTCAGGCACCATTGTGCCGAGACCGCCTATCATGATGCCCAGACTGCCGAAATTCGCAAAGCCACAGAGCGCATAGGTCATGATCAACTGGCTGCGCGGCGCCAGTTTCCCGGCTGGCAGGGCCGCCAGATCAAGGTAGGCAATAAACTCGTTGAGAATAATCTTGGTCCCCAGCAAGGCGCCACCGGTGCTTGCCTGTTCCCAGGGAAGCCCCATTAACCAGGCGACCGGCGCCAGAAACCAGCCCAGCACACGCTGCAGGGTCAAGGGTTCGTCGCCCGCAACAGGCAGCAGGCCGATCATCATATTGACCAGGCTCACCAGTGCGACCATAACGATCAGCATCGCCGTGATATTGATCAGCAATTCCACGCCCTGCAATGTGCCCTTGGTGACAGCATCCATACTGCTGCTGGCCTTGTCCGGCGGAAACAGCTCACCGGCGGTGGCCACCCGGCCGGGTGGCACCAGCAGCTGGGCAATGACAATTGCTGCCGGTGCGCTGATCAGGGAGGCAATCAGGATGTGACCCATGGCATCGGGCAGGATATCTCTCAATATGCTGGCATAGAGCACCATGACCGTACCGGCAACGGTTGCCATGCCGGTAACCATCAGGGTAAACAGCTCGCTGCGTGTCATTTCCTTCAGATAGGGCCGGACAAACAGGGGCGCCTCAACCATCCCCACGAAGATATTACTCACGGCACCCAGGGCCAGCGCACCACCGATGCCCATGGCACGTTGCAGCAACCGCGAAAGCATGCGCACAAGCAGCGGCAATATCCGCCAGTGGAACAGCAGGGCTGACAGGGCGCTGACCAGCAATATCAGGGGCAAGGCGCGAAATGCCAGGATAAAACTGCTGCCGCCCCCCGTTTCTTCGAAGGGCGGACTGTCACCGCCGAGATATCCGAACACAAATGAAGTTCCTGCGCGTGTTGCCTGCTCCAGCGAAAGCAGTGCGTCATTGAGACCAACAAACAAATGCTTGAACGGCGGCAACCAGAGCAGGGCCGCGGCAAGCGCAAACTGCAGGGCAATGCCTGACAGCAGGGTCCACCAGGGTGTGCGGGCGCGGTCCTCGCTCAGCGCCCAGGCGAAGACAAGAAACACCAGGACCCCCAGGCCGCTTTGTAATGAAGAAGGCATATCGTTACATGAACCAATTATGGACTAAGCAGCGTACATCCAGAAAAAATAACTCGCGCCAGGACGCAAAGATCGCAAAGTTAAACGCTCTTTAATAAATATATAAATATCTTTCTTGGCGTCTTTGGTCTTGGCGCGAGAAATTATGGTATTTATGGACAGTCACTGACTACAATTCTGTTATGCCAGTGGTGCATTAATGGCAGATCAAACGGCCCTTGCAACGACCAGGGCGAGTTGGTCGGCCTCGTCGATCACCTGCTGCTCATCTTCACCCTCTACCATGACACGCACAACGGGTTCGGTTCCGGAAGTACGCAACAGTACGCGACCCCTGCCGGCCAGGCGCTGCTCGGCTGACTTTACAGCAGCCTGAATATCCAACACGGTTGCCACATCGACCTTTCCTGCGACGGGAACGTTGATCATCCGCTGCGGATACTTCGTCATGCCCGCCTTCAGCTCATGCAGGGATTTGCCCGTCTGCACCATCGCCGCCAGCACCTGCAGCGCCGACACGATTCCGTCGCCCGTTGTCGTCCGGTCGAGGCAGATGATGTGCCCGGAGGATTCCCCTCCCAGCAGGCTGTGGTTCTGTTTCAGACGCTCCAGCACATAACGGTCGCCGACATCCGCCCGGTCGAAGGTGATATTATGTGACTGCAGCGCATGTTCCAGTCCAAGGTTACTCATCAGGGTGCCCACCACCCCACCGTTCAAGGTCCCATGCTGATAACGTGACATGGCAATAATAAACAGGATTTCATCACCGTCCAGGAGGACGCCCCTGTCGTCCACCATGAGCACGCGGTCACCATCACCATCGAGTGCAATGCCGACATCGGCATTCAGCTCGCGGACCATTTTCTGCAGTTGTTCCGGATGGGTGGAGCCGCACTCGAGGTTGATATTCAGTCCGTCGGGACTGGCGCCAATGGCGGTCACATCGGCACCCAGTTCGTGGAACACGCTCGGCGCAACATGGTAGGTCGCACCGTTCGCGCAATCGACCACGATCTTCAACCCCCTCAGACTCAGGCTGAGTGGTATGGTACTTTTACAAAATTCGATGTAACGCCCGGCGGCATCCTCAACACGCTGTGCCTTTCCCAGCTGGTCGGATTCAACCGTAATCATGGGTTTCTCAAGCTCTGCCTCGATGGCATGCTCAACGTCATCAGACAGCTTGCTGCCTTCGCCTGAAAAGAACTTGATACCGTTATCAACATAGGCATTGTGCGACGCACTGATAACGATCCCGGCACAGGCATGCAGCGTACGGGTCAGGTAGGCGATTGCCGGGGTCGGCATTGGGCCGAGCATCCGGATATCAATACCGGCAGCAATCAGACCGGCCTCAAGCGCCGCCTCGAACATGTAACCGGAGATGCGCGTATCCTTGCCGATGATCACCAGGTCACCGCCGCTGGAACCGAGCACGCGACCGGCGGCCCACCCCAGCTTGAGCATAAACTCGGCGGTAACCGGATACTCGCCTACCCTGCCACGGATACCATCGGTTCCGAAATATTTTTTGTTCACAGCCGCCCCCTTTTACGTGTCTTGCGATATTAGCGTCCAGCACGCCCGTCTAGTCAACGTCCCTGACCGCCTGGCACATACGAATGGCTTCCAGGGTTTCGCGCACATCATGGCAACGCACCATGGCGGCACCCTTCCATACCGCCAGCACGGCCAGTGCCACACCGGGATATAGACGGTTATCGACCGGCAGGTCCAGTACCTTATCGATCAGTGACTTGCGGGAAAGCCCCACCAGCACCGGGAACCCGGATGAGACCAGTTGCTCCAGGTGGTGCAGGAGTTGCAGATTGTGCTCGACTGTTTTCCCGAAACCGAAACCCGGATCCAGGATAATCTGCTGCTGCGCTATGCCCGCGGCCATGCACACCTGTGCCCGGTCCAGCAAAAACCCGCTCACCTCGGCAACCACATCCCGGTAATCCGGGCGCTCCTGCATCGACCCCGGAACACCCTGCATGTGCATCAGGCAAACCGGGACCCCCAGCCTTGCCGCCATCTCGACGGCACCGGTCTCCCGCAAGGCATTCACATCGTTGATCAGGCCAGCCCCGGCAGCAACCGCAGCCTGCATCACTTCCGGCTTGCGGGTATCGATCGAAAGTGGCACGGTCAGCGTCTTGCCCAGGGCCTCGATCACCGGGATGACGCGATCCAGCTCTTCATCCATTGAAACAGGTGCCGCACCCGGCCGGGTGGACTCACCCCCCACATCAATGATGGCCGCACCCTCACCCTCCATGCAATGTGCACGTTCCAGTGCTTTTTCCATGGGAAAAAAATCACCCCCGTCCGAAAAGGAATCGGGGGTAACATTGAGCACACCCATGATGGCGGGCCGTGACAGATCCAGCGGCTTGCCGGCACAGTCGATGATTTTTTCAGGGATTGAACTGGTCAGACCCATGACTGCTCCGTCAAGGAGTCACGGCTCCAGGCCGCACATGCTGTCTGTCAGTCTGCCTGTCTGGAAACAGACACTCCAGCTAGTGCTGTCCGGCCGGGCCGCCAATCTTTGAATCCGGCGTGCCGTCCTTGCCTTCCGAACCCTTTGCACCACCACCGGGAGTGGAGGTCATTTCCGGTTCATCCCAGTCTTCCGGCACACGCGGCGGCTTGCCTTCCATAATGTCATCGATCTGGTCGCTGTCGATGGTTTCATACTTTATCAGCGCATCGGCCATGGCGTGCAGCTTGTCGAGGTTGCTTTTAAGGATCTCCTCAGCCCGGTTATAATTCCGGTCAATGATTGTCCGGATTTCCTCGTCAATCGTGTGAGCCGTTTCATCGGACACCGACTTGTGCTGCGCGACCGAATGGCCGAGGAAGACCTCCCCCTCGTCTTCTGCATAGGTCAATGGCCCGAGTTTTTCCGACAGGCCCCACTTGGTCACCATATTACGCGCCAGTTCGGTGCTGCGCATGATGTCATTGGAGGCACCGGTCGTTACATGATCGGCACCAAACACCAGTTCCTCGGCAATGCGTCCGCCGAACAGGCTGCAGATCTGGCTTTCAAGAAACTCCTTGCTGTGGCTGTAACGATCGGCCTCCGGCAGGAACATGGTCACACCCAGCGCACGGCCACGCGGGATGATCGTAACCTTGTAGACAGGGTCATGTGACGGCATCGAACGGCCGACAATCGCATGGCCGGCCTCGTGGTAGGCGGTAAGCCTTTTCTCGTCCTCGCTCATCACCATGGAGCGGCGCTCGGCGCCCATCATGATCTTGTCCTTGGCCTTCTCGAGATCGTCCATCTCCACCAGGCGCTTGTTGGCGCGCGCGGCAAACAGCGCCGCCTCGTTCACCAGGTTGGCAAGGTCCGCACCCGAAAAGCCAGGCGTGCCGCGCGCAATAATGCTGGCCTTGGCATTGTCGGCCATCGGCACCTTGCGCATATGTACTTTCAGAATCAGTTCGCGGCCGCGCACATCCGGCAGCGGCACCACGACCTGGCGGTCGAAACGCCCCGGCCGCAGCAGGGCGGGATCGAGCACGTCCGGGCGGTTGGTGGCGGCAATGATGATCACGCCCTCGTTGCCTTCAAAACCGTCCATCTCGACCAGTAACTGGTTAAGGGTTTGCTCACGCTCATCATGACCACCACCCAGACCAGCGCCACGGTGCCGGCCGACGGCGTCAATTTCATCAATGAAGATAATGCAGGGCGCATGTTTCTTGGCCTGGTCAAACATATCACGCACCCGTGATGCACCAACACCAACAAACATCTCAACAAAATCCGAGCCGGAGATTGTAAAAAACGGTACTTTCGCCTCTCCGGCGATGGCCTTGGCCAGCAGGGTCTTGCCGGTACCGGGAGCACCCACCATCAATATGCCCCGCGGTATCTTGCCGCCCAGCCGCTGAAACTTGCTCGGGTCACGGAGAAACTCGACCAGTTCGCCAACTTCCTCCTTGGCCTCTTCCACGCCTGCAACATCGGCAAAGGTAATCTTGATCTGGTCTTCACCCATGAGCCTGGCCTTACTCTTGCCGAACGACATGGCGCCACGCCCACCCCCACCGCCCTGCATCTGGCGCATGAAAAAGATCCACACGCCAATCAGCAGCAGCATCGGGAACCAGGAAATAAAAATCTGCATCAACAGGGACTGTTGACCCGGCGACTTGACCTTCACCACCACGTTGTTGGACAACAGGTCATCCAGCATTTTGGGGTCTTCCGGCGGTGTATGTGTAACGAAAGTACTGCCATCAAGGCGTGTACCTTCGACGGTATGGTCTTCGATTTCCACCCGCTCCACGCGGCCCTGCTGCACCTCATTGATGAAGTCGGAATAATCGACCGTCAGCGTATTGGTGCCTGTAGGGCCAAAATTATTGAAGACCGACATCAGGACGATGGCGATAACTACCCACAGGACAAGATTCTTCGTCAGATCATTCAAACCGGATACCTCAACTTACTCATGGAAAGCAATACGTTGCCAAGTGGACATTGCGGCACATAAGCAGCGTGACTGAAGACATTATGACACATTCATCTGGTTGCGGCCCTGTGCCAGCACATACACTTCACGGCTACTCGGACGGGATGCCCTTGGCTTGCGGGTCAGCACCTTGCGGTATTGCCCCCGCAAGTTCCTGACGACGTCTTCGAAATCTTCACCCTGAAAGGCCTTGAACAACAAATTCCCGTTGTTACCCAGCACCTTCGCGGCAAAATCAATGGCCAGTTCAACCAGGTACATGCTGCGTGGCTGGTCGACGGCCTGCATACCACTGATGTTGGGGGCCATATCCGATAATACAAGGTCTACTTTCGAGCCATCGAGATTTTTCATAAGTAAATCAAGTGGTTCATCCTCCGTGAAATCACCCCGGATAAATTCCACCCCGGGCAGGGAATCCATTTCCAGGATATCCAGCGCGATAATCCGGCCTTTGCCTGTCAGCGCCTTTTCCGCATATTGCGACCATCCTCCCGGGGCCGCACCCAGGTCCACTACCGTCATGCCGGGGCGCAACAGGCGGTATTTCTGATCGATTTCTTCCAGCTTGTAAACGGCACGCGAGCGCCAGCCCTCGCGCTGAGCGCGTTTGACGAATTCATCATCAAAGTGTTTCTTCAACCACTGGTGACTGCTCTTGCTTCTGGCCATGTGCTAATACCCTGCAGAAACCACACCGCGTATAATCTGCCTATTGTTCACGGAAACATGGATTATGTCACTGACTGAAAAACAGAAACGCGAACTGCGTGGCCGGGGCCATGCCCTCAAGCCGGTTGTCAGCATCGGGAATTCAGGTCTTAGCAAGGCGGTACTCAGGGAACTGGAACTCTCCCTGGAGCATCATGAGTTGATGAAGGTCAGGATCGGTGGTGCAGACCGTGACGAGCGCAGCAGGATCATCGACCGGATCTGCACGGCATTCGATATCGAGCTGGTACAGGCCATCGGCCATACCGCACTGCTCTATCACAAGCTCGAGGATTGACGCTTGAGCGGCTGGCCCGCCGCCACGAGCACCATGCCGAGCACACTGGTGACCAAATACAGCACCCCGGCCAGCCCGTGCAACTGGCCGAACCTGGCTGATTCGGTCAGGCCCTGCTGGCGCAGTTCCGCGATCATCGGCGCGAGGACAAACTGGCCAATGACAACCAGCACCAGCATCACGACAATCACCAGCAAACGCCAGTCAAAGCCCCGCTTCAACCACTGACTCAGCACCAGCAATACGCTGCCACACAACAGCCCGATATAGCTGGTCTTTGTAAACAGGTTGCCGGCAATGGTACCCGCCAGCGCGCGATCATCGAGCAGCGAAAACAGGACCGGTGCAACCAGAAAGCCGGTCACCCACAGACTGCCTGCCCACAGGGTGAGGAGGATGCGTTCGGCGGCTAATGAATATTTAATTAACATTGACCTGCAGGTGCATTTCTCAAGAACGCTTGAGATTCATACAGGATGATCGCGGATGAGATCCGCGACTGCAGCACACACCGCATTGCGCGCACGGGTTTCCAGGGTGAAAACAAACTAGATATGGCGAACCTCGACAATCTCCAGGCTTCGGGTTCCACCGGGCACGTCGACTGAAACCACGTCACCTTCCATCCGGGTAATCAGGGCGCGGGCAATCGGCGAATTCACCGAAATCATGCCCACTTTAATATCGGCCTCATCCTCACCAACGATCTGGTAAACAATGGTCTCCTCGGTGTCTTCATCGATCAGTTCTACGGTTACACCGAAAATAACCTTCCCGGTCGGCGCTATCGTCATGACATCCACGATGTGGGCATGACTCAGCTTGCCTTCAATGTCCTTGATACGGCCTTCCACGAAGCTCTGCTGTTCACGCGCCGCATGATATTCCGCGTTTTCCTTGAGGTCACCGTGTGCACGCGCCTCTGCAATCGCCGCAATAATCCGCGGACGCTCTACCGTTTTCAGCCGCTTGAGCTCTTCCCGTAACTTCCCGGCGCCCCTGGCTGTAATTGGAACCTTCGTACTCATAACTCTTCACTCCTGGTGCAGGCTTTGCAGGCTGATAACACTGCTGGTGTTCAGGTATTCCAGCGCCATGCAGGTCGCGCGCGCGCCTGCCAGTGTCGTGCTATAGGAAATTTTGTGCTGCAAGGCTGTTCTCCTGATTGTATATGAGTCCGCAATCGCCTGCTTGCCTTCAGTTGTATTGACGATCAAGTCAATCTGGCCGTTTTTAATCATATCAACAATATGCGGCTGGCCTTCCAGCACCTTGTTAACCACATCACATTCAATCCCGCCGGCCTTGATCGCAGCCGCCGTACCGCGCGTCGCAACCAGCTTGTACCCCTTGCCAAAAAAATCGCGCGCCAGACCCACGGCCGCTTTCCGGTCCGCTTTACGCACACTCAGGAAGGCCATCCCGCTTGCAGGCACCGCGTTGCCCGCGCCCAACTGGGCCTTGGCGAATGCCTCGCCAAAGGTCTTGCCGATACCCATCACCTCACCGGTGGATTTCATCTCCGGGCCCAGCAATGGGTCAACACCCTGGAACTTTATAAACGGAAAAACGGCTTCTTTTACGGCGAAATAGTCTATTTTAACCGCCTCGGTAAAACCCTGCTCCCGGAGGCTCTTGCCGGTCATAACGCGTGCTGCAATCCTGGCCAGCGGCCGGGCCGTTGCCTTGGAGACAAACGGCACGGTTCGTGAAGCACGCGGATTGACTTCAATCAGGTAGATGTCATCACCTTTAATGGCGAACTGCGTATTCATCAGGCCGCGCACCTTGAGCTCTTTCGCCATCCGCGCAACCTGCTCACACATGCGCGCCTGTACGTCTTCACTCAAGGTATACGGAGGCAATGAACAGGCCGAGTCGCCGGAGTGCACGCCTGCCTGTTCAATATGTTCCATGGTGCCGCCGATCAGCACATCCTCGCCGTCACAGATCGCGTCAACATCAACCTCGACCGCGTCATCGAGAAAGCGGTCCAGCAACACGGGTGAGTCATTGGAAACCTGGACCGCCTCGCGCATGTAACGCGCCAGGTCCTTGCTGGAATAGACGATTTCCATGGCGCGCCCGCCCAGCACATAGGATGGGCGCACAACCAGCGGGTAACCCACCTCCTCCGCAAGCTCCATGGCCTGTTCTGCATTCGATGCAATCCGGTTAGGGGGTTGCAGCAAGCCGAGCTTCACGACCATCTGCTGAAAGCGCTCGCGATCCTCGGCGTGGTCGATCGCATCCGCCGAGGTCCCGATGATCGGGGCGCCATTGGCCTCCAGGCCACGCGCCAGCTTCAGCGGTGTTTGCCCGCCATACTGGACGATCACGCCCTTCGGCTGCTCGACGTGAATGATCTCCAGCACGTCTTCCAGGGTCAGCGACTCAAAATACAGGCGGTCGGAGGTATCGTAATCCGTGGAAACCGTTTCCGGGTTACAGTTCACCATGATGGTCTCAAAGCCATCCTCTCGACAGGCCAGCGCGGCGTGCACGCAGCAGTAGTCAAACTCGATCCCCTGCCCGATGCGGTTCGGCCCGCCACCCAGCACCATAATCTTGTCCCTGTGCGAAGGCGCGGCCTCGCATTCCTCTTCATAGGTGGAATACAGGTAGGCCGTTGCCGTTGAGAATTCAGCAGCGCAGGTATCGACCCGTTTATAGACAGGCCGGATATTCAAGGCATGCCGGTGTTTCCGGACCTCTTCTTCAGTCACACCCAGCAGCGTTGCCAGGCGGGAATCCGCAAAGCCTTTGCGCTTCAGGCGCCGTAACCAGTCCGCATCCAGGCCTGCCATTCCCAGTTCCCGGACTTTCGCCTCGTGCCCGACAAGATCGGAGATCTGGGCCAGGAACCAGGGGTCGATGGCCGTAAACTCATACAGTTCGGCAATCGACAGGCCGGAGCGAAAACCATCTGCCACGTTCCAGAGCCGTTCCGGTCGTGCAAGGCGCAGTTCCTTCCCGAGTTCTTCATGCGCGTCCTGGCTGGACAGATCAAACATCTCGTTCAGGCCATCCATGCCGGTTTCCAGGCCGCGCAGGGCCTTCTGCAGGGATTCCTGGAAGGTGCGGCCGATCGCCATCACCTCGCCGACGGACTTCATCTGCACACCCAGCAGCGGTTCGGCCTGCGGGAATTTCTCGAAGGTAAAGCGTGGCACCTTGGTGACCACATAATCGATGCTCGGCTCGAAGGATGCCGGGGTGGCCCCACCGGTAATCTCGTTTCTTAATTCATCCAGGGTAAAGCCGACGGCCAGTTTTGCAGCCACCTTGGCAATCGGGAACCCGGTCGCCTTCGAAGCCAGCGCCGAGGAGCGCGAGACACGCGGGTTCATCTCGATCACCACCATGCGCCCGTCTTCCGGGTTGATCGCAAACTGTACATTCGATCCACCGGTTTCGACACCGATCTTGCGCAACACGGCAATCGAGGCATTACGCATTAACTGGTACTCCTTGTCCGTCAGTGTCTGCGCCGGTGCAACCGTGATGGAGTCCCCGGTATGCACGCCCATGGGATCGAGGTTTTCAATGGAGCAGATAATGATGCAGTTGTCCGCCCTGTCACGCACCACTTCCATTTCGAATTCTTTCCATCCGAGTATGGACTCTTCCAGCAGCACCTCGGAGGTTGGCGACTGGTCCAGCCCATGCTCGCAGATGGCAACGAAATCTTCCTTGTTATAGGCAATGCCGCCGCCACTGCCACCCATGGTGAACGATGGCCGGACGATGATCGGGAAACCGATGGAGGCCGTCACCTGATGTGCCTCCTCCATGCTGTGCACCACAAACGCACGCGGCGTATACAACCCGATCTCTTTCATGGCCTTGCGAAACAGTCCGCGATCTTCGGCCATGTCAATGGCCTCACGGCTTGCGCCGATCAGCTCGACACCGAATTTCTCAAGCACACCCTCACGCACCAGGTCGAGGGCACAGTTCAGAGCGGTCTGCCCACCCATTGTCGGCAACAGGGCATCCGGCCGCTCCTTCTCGATAATATGCTGCACCGTATCCCAGACGACCGGCTCGATGTAGGTGGCATCGGCCATATCCGGATCGGTCATGATGGTCGCCGGATTGGAATTGACCAGCACCACCCGGAAACCCTCTTCGCGCAGGGCCTTGCAGGCCTGGGCGCCGGAGTAGTCAAACTCACAGGCCTGCCCGATCACAATCGGACCCGCGCCGATTATGAGGATGCTTTTAATGTCAGTTCTTTTCGGCATTATTGTTTGCCACAGAGGGCACAGAGTTCACAGAGATTTAAAAAATGTCTCGCGCAAAGGCGCAAAGACGCAAAGAAAACAAAAATATTCCTTCATTACTGTTCCAGTTTTACTCATAACTTCATTACTACCCTGCACACCCCTTCGCCCTCCGGGAGAGGCTTGGTCTGAAGCAATATAAATATCATAACTATATGTTTATGTTATATATTTTTCATTATAATAAATTTGATAGCCTTGTACTTTTCTTTGCGCCTTTGCGCCTTTGCGCCTTTGCGCGAGACTGGTTTTCCTCTGTGAACCCTGCGTCCTCTGTGGCTATCCAGCCTTTTCCATCATCCCGATAAACCGGTCAAACAGGGGCGCCACGTCGTGCGGGCCGGGACTGGCCTCCGGGTGACCCTGGAAGCTGAACGCCGGGCAATCCGTCCGCTCAACGCCCTGCAGGGAACCATCAAACAGGGAACGATGGGTGGCCGCGAGGTTATCCGGCAAGCTCTCGTCATCAACGGCAAAACCGTGGTTCTGGCTGGTAATCATGACGCGCCGGGTGTGGAGGTCCTGCACCGGGTGGTTGGCCCCGTGATGACCGAATTTCATCTTCAGCGTTTTTGCACCACTGGCCAGTGACAGCAACTGGTGGCCCAGACAAATGCCGAAGATCGGGATCCCGCTGTCAAGCAACTCCCGGATCGCACGAATGGCGTAATCACACGGCTCGGGGTCGCCGGGACCGTTGGACAGGAATATCCCGTCCGGATTCAGGGACAGGACATCGCGTGCAGGGGTTTGCGCCGGTACCACTGTGATACGGCAACCCCGGTCGACCAGCATCCGCAGGATATTGCGTTTCACGCCATAGTCGCAGGCGACAACGTGCCAGGGAAGCGCTTCCTTTGCAACGGCCGGGGGCAGACCCTCGCCCAGTGACCAGCTGCCCTGCCGCCAGTCGTAGCTATCAGCCGTCGTCACTTCCTTCGCCAGGTCCATACCCTTGAGCCCGGGAAATCCCTGCGCCAGGGCCAGTGCCTCGGCCTCGTCGATAGTGGCACCGGCCACCAGGCAGCCGCCCTGCGCGCCTTTCTCGCGCAGAATGCGTGTCAGGCGCCGGGTATCAATGTCGGCAATCCCGAGGGCCTTGTTCTCTTTCAGGTAGTCTTCAAGTGATGACTGGCTGCGCCAGTTACTCAGCAATACCGGCAGATCGCGGATCACCAGGCCGGCACACTGGATGGCCGCGGCCTCCTCGTCTTCGGAATTGGTGCCGGCATTACCGATATGGGGATAGGTCAGGGTAACGATCTGTTTTGCGTAGGAGGGATCGGTGAGAATCTCCTGGTAACCGGTCATGGCCGTGTTGAAAACCACCTCGCCGGTAACTTGTCCCTCTATACCAATAGCAACGCCACGGAATAAACTTCCGTCTGCAAGGGCCAACAGGGCCGCTTTCTTCAACAGGACCTCCGCGTCTGACGTAGAAAACGGGAGGGTTCCAGGGAACCATCCCGTTTATAAACCGGTGTAAATGACCAAAATTCTGGCGTGAATTGTACTGGATACAGTTGGGGGCTGTCTATGTCGGGAATGGGAACATGCAGCCCGATATAGGCCCGCAGGGCGGAATCCGGGGAGGATCAGCGCAGGCCCAGCACATCCTGCATATCAAACAGCCCTGAATCACGCGACATCAGCCAGCCCGCCGCCCGGATTGCACCGTTGGCAAAGGTCATGCGGCTGGAGGCCTTGTGGGTGATCTCCACCCGCTCACCGGCGCCGGCAAACATGACCGTATGGTCGCCGACGATGTCGCCGGCACGGATGGTCTCGAAACCGATCGTCCTGGCATCCCGCTCCCCGGTGTGCCCTTCCCGCCCATAGACGGCACAGTCCTTCAGATCACGCCCGAGTGCAGCGGCGACTATCTCACCCATGCGCAGGGCCGTACCTGAGGGTGCATCTACCTTGTGACGATGGTGCGCCTCGATGACCTCGATATCGACATCATCTCCAAGCACGCGTGCCGCGACATCGAGCAATTTGAAACACAGGTTCACCCCGACACTCATGTTGGGTGCAAACACCACGGCAATATCGTTTGCTGCCATGGCAATCTGCCGGCGCTGCTCATCACTGAAGCCGGTGGTGCCTATTACCATGCGCCTGCCGCCCTTGCGGCAGATCTCCAGGTTCGCCAGGGCGGGCCCGGGCCGGGTGAAATCGATGAGCACATCAAAGTCGGCCGTCACGGCCGCCAGATCGGAACCGACCAACACACCCAGCTTGCCGATACCGGCCAGGTCTCCGGCATCACTGCCCAGCAGAGAACTGTCCGGATGTTCCAGCGCAACGCTGACTTCCATCCCGTCTGTCTGCCGGCAGGCCTCGACAAGACTCCGACCCATACGGCCGGCCGCCCCTGCGATTGCAATTCGTGTCATGTTTGTAATTCCTTTTTTTTTAGCCATGTAAACATTACATGGGAACAGACTGGTTTGTGCTCGCCAGTAATCCTTGAGTCTACCCCCATTTCTCAAGTAGCCCCGGCATACCTGAGACGCGCACGGGAACCGGCAATATTCAGTATTTGATCAGCAGGGGCTGATAGGCAAAGAGCGCACTCAGGTGATGCAGTATCGCGTGCTGACCCTGGCTGGCCCAGATGTTATTCAGATCCTGCTGGACAATTTCGTAGCGTCGTTCCAGATCAGCCTCGTCGGCATGGGCATCGGCCAGTTCGCCGACCATGTCCAGCCACATGCGACTGGCCCCCATGATCAGTGCCGGCCAGGTTTTCTGCACCGGCAGCGGCCAGTAGCTTTCGCTGGTATCCTCGATGGCGGGTTTGGTGATCTCGTGCAAATCATCAAATCCGACCCAGCTTACCGTGTTCTCTTGCCGCAGCCGCGCCAGTACAGGATTGGCGGCAATGTCAGCGTAGATCCGCTGCGCCCCGGCTGCTGTGCTGTAGAAAATAAAGCTGAACACGTGCCCGTAGTCGTCATTGCCAGAGCGCCGATGCACGCGCCAGATAAGGATGTCCCGGTAATGAGTTTCGAATACCGGAGCAATCACCTCACCGGCCAGCAGTGTGCCGATATACCAGCGCGGCGGCTTGCCGTCCGGCCGGTCTATCCGGAAATGCACCGACCACCAGCCCTGCCCATCCGGCAGACTTTCCTGCCCGGTCTGCGGATCAAGCGGCTGCGGCTCAAGCGGCTGCGGCTGAACCGCCGCACATCCCCACAGCCCGCATAGTAATACTACGATAAGAATCTGGCTGTATAGTTGCAACGTCTGTCTCCCGGCTTGTTCCATGGTGAATCACACAAGAAGGTTCCACACCGAACCCTGTTCTACCCTTTCTGTTATACATTGTCGACACCACCGCTTATCCATTCGATGCAACACGGTCCGGGAACGGCCGCATCTGCCCCCTCCTGGCCGCAGGAATAACTGCGCGCCGTGTGGTTGTGCTATAAAATCAACAGGCCACTGAACCTCGAGGAGAGTCACCATGAAAAAACAGCTCACATCATTGCTCTTCATCCTGCTTGCGATTCTAGCAGTCCCCACCCTGCAGGCCGCCTCCATCGATGAACTCAAGCAATCCGCGCAACAGGGAGATGCTGCAAGCCAGCTCAGCCTGGGTCAGAAATATGCGGCGGGCAAGGACGTCAAACAGGACTTCGCCAGGGCGGCAGACTGGTACCGCAAGGCCGCGGAACAGGGGAATCAAAAGGCCCAGACGAACCTGGGCAATCTCTACCGGATGGGTCAGGGCGTCGGCAAGGACTACGGCGAGGCCATGCGCTGGTACCGGAAGGCGGCCGACCAGGGAGACACCAAGGCTCAGATCAACGTCGGCATGATGTACGCCAACGGCATGGGTGTGAAAAAGGATGACGCCGAAGGCCTGAAATGGCTCCAGAAAGCCGCCGACGCGGGCGACACCCAGGCCATGGTCCATCTGGGAACCCTGTACAAGACGGGCAAAGGCGTCGAGAAAGACGAAGCACTGTCCACCCAGTGGTTTCAACTGGCCGCCGCGAAGGGTGATGTGGTTGCCCAGCAAAACCTGGGCCTCAGTTATTACAGTGGCGAAGGCACCAAAAAAGACTACGCCGAGTCGGTCAGGTGGCACCGCAAGGCCGCGCAGAAGGGCTATCCACCCGCCGAATACAGCATGGGCCTGCGCTACGCCAAGGGCAATGGCGTCGAGCAGAACTACAGTGAGGCGGCGAAGTGGTACCGCAAGGCGGCCGAACACGGCCACCCCAGCGCACAGAACAACCTTGGTCTGATGTACCGCAAGGGCCAGGGCCTCAGCCAGGATTATGCCGAGGCCATGCAGTGGTTTCGCAAGGCCGCGGAGCATGGCCATCCCCAGGCCCAGTACAACCTGGGAAACATGTACCTGAAGGGACAGGGCGTGGATAAAGACCTTGAGGAGGCCAGGAAGTGGTTTACCAAGGCGGCAAACGCCGGGCACAAGGCAGCCAAGAAGGCCCTGGACTCACTGTAAGGAAACAGCACGCAAGCCGAAGAGCAAAGGAGGAATGCATGCGATTCCGGAAGAACCTGCACAGATGGATCCCTGTCGGCCTGGTGGTTGCCGGCTGCCTGTTGCAATCGCAGGCGGGAGCCGGCGACGTCGAGAAACTACTGTTCCTGGTGGTTGAGAGTGATGAGGTCATCGCTTCAAACACTATGCTGGGACGCTTTGACCGGCTGGATATGAGCGCCAAGGAAAAGATACTCGATTACAAGGTTTCCAACGCGGTCGCGGTGGTCGTCACCAATCAGCGCTTTGTCGCCTACGGGGTGCAACCCGGCAGCTGGAAGAGTCGCCGCATCATCGCCGGTGAGAAGCCGGAATCGCTGGAAGTAGCGGATTATTCGGCAACGCTGGTGACCAGTGACCGCATATTGAACTTCTACGGCCGTACCGGTACCTGGTCAGAGACCAAACGATAACAGACCTGATTGAAGGGACATCGGAGTCAGGTGCTGTTTTACGTTTTTTACGGCCAGGTAATACCCTGGCCAATGCAGCCGGAGTTTCATACTGTCACATGAACAAGCAACCCACAGTCTCTCTCGTTCTGGGCAGCGGTGCAGCACGCGGACTGGCGCACATCGGGGTCATCGAATGGCTGAATGACCATGGACACCGGATCGAGTCCATTGCCGGTTCGTCCATGGGTGCGCTGGTAGGGGGGGTTTATGCTGCGGGTGAACTGGATAGCTACAAGCAGTGGGTACTGGCGCTGGAAAAGGTGGATGTCATCCGCTTCCTGGATCTGGCATTCAGTTCCGAGGGCCTGTTCAAGGGCGACCGGCTGATCGAGGTACTCAGTGAGATGGTGGGAGACCACAATATCGAGGATCTGCCGGTCAATTATACGGCGGTTGCGTGTGACATGGACCGGCAGCGTGAAGTATGGCTCACGGATGGCTCACTGTTCGATGCCATTCGCGCCTCCATTGCCATTCCCACCGTGTTTACGCCACATCGATATCGCGACATGAAGCTGCTGGATGGCGGTTTGCTGAACCCGGTACCGATTGCGCCGACCTTCAGGGACATGACGGACCTGACCATTGCAGTAGACCTGAACGGGGCCCGCGCTGAGCAGGCCGCACCTGACAGGGTAGCAACCGGCAAGTCGCAGACCACCCCCACGCATCGCCATGCAACCGTGCAGCGGTTTCTCGACAACATCCAGAGCGGCATTGCCCTGCGTCGTTCAAGCGATCTCGGGTTGTTCGACCTGTTAAGCAATTCCTTCGAGACCATGCAGAATGCCATTTCCAGCATCAAGCTGGCGACTTATGCACCGGATGTGCACATTCAGATACCGCGCAGTGCCTGCAAGGCCTATGAATTCGACCGGGCGGCCGAGCTGATCGAGCTGGGCTACGCCATGGCCGGGGAGGCCATGGCGGATGCCGGACTGGTTTCATGAACACTAAAAACCAATGGGATCCACAATAGAACAGGGGTCGCGTCAGTAAAAAGCCCGGCGGAAAACGACGGGCTTTTATACTACTGCGTTACGAGTCTGGTTGTGCCGTAATTCCATGTGGCGGTCCTGCGCCCGTCCTCGACTGGTTCCAGTGTCCACTGCAGGCTCGGATTCTTCGCAACCCCTGGCAGGCTTACCCGCCTGTACGCCTGTAGAGATCAGCTCATCGCGGTTATCCCGTGGCCCACACTACAAAAACCGGCAATCCACCCCCGTCCCAGTCTACACCCGGCAGAAAAACCATCACCACCGCTGCAGAGCCGCGAACCGCTTCGCCAAGCATCAGAAAGTAACAAGGGATCGATCCCGTGTTTCCGGTAACAGCTAAAAAAAACCTAAAGGTATCACTGCGAGTGTCGATTATAGGTTATATATTAGTATTTCATTATTTACTGTATTTTTAAACTGCAACCTATGAAAGGAGGTACCACCATGTACTGGGATAATCTCACCGCTACGGGCATTCTCGTCTCAATTGTGCTGATTTTATGCGCATTCTACCTGGAGCTGCACAATCGGCCGGGCGTGTATCGTGATCATTCGTAGCAGGCCTGGCCGCACTGCCCGGTGAACAAAACCGGCGGAAAAGTCCGGCCCCGCGCGCAACTATTGCTTCAATCGGTACCCGGTCCTGAACATCCACCTTGCGATGATCAGGCAGACGCCCAGAAATACCAGCACCATGGCCAGGCTCAGCCCCACGCTGACATCGGAGACTTCGAAAAAGCTCCAGCGGAAGCCGCTGATCAGGTACACCACCGGGTTGAAGAGCGTGATGGCCTGCCATGCGGGGGGCAGCATACTGATCGAGTAAAAGCTGCCACCGAGAAACACCAGTGGCGTAATCACCAGCATCGGGATAAGTTGCAGCTTTTCGAAGCTGTCGGCCCATAGCCCTATGATGAAACCAAACAGGCTGAAGGAGATACAGGTCAGTATCAGGAATCCCGTCATCCACACGGGGTGAGCGATCTCCAGTGGCACAAAAAGCCCTGCCGTCCCGAGAATGATCAGGCCGATGATCAGTGACTTGGTGGCGGCGGCGCCCACGTAACCAATCAGGATTTCAGTCATCGATACCGGCGCGGACATGATTTCATAGATGGTGCCGCTGAACCTGGGAAGGTATATACCGAACGATGCGTTGGCAATGCTCTGGGTCAGCAGCGCCAGCATTATCAGGCCGGGCACGATGAAGGCGCCGTAGGAAACACCGTCTACCAGCTCGATGCGCGAGCCAATCGCCGAGCCGAACACGACGAAATAAAGTGCCGTGGAAATGACCGGCGAGGCGAGGCTTTGCAGCAGTGTTTGCCAGGCGCGCAGCATTTCGTATTTGTAGATGACCTTGACGGCGCACGTGTTCATGGTTTTGAGCTCACCAGGCCGACAAAAATTTCTTCCAGAGAGCTTTGCGTGGTGTTCAGGTCTTTTATCAATAACCCGGATTCACTGAGCGCACCTAACAGCCCGCTGATACCGGTGTGCGTACTGTGTGGGTCATAGGTATAGGTCAGTTCGCTGCCACCGTCCGAAAGTTCCAGCGCCCACGGGGCCAGACCAGCGGGCACGCTGTTCACGGCCCCCTCAAGCTCGACGATCAGCTGCCGCTTGCCGAGCTTATGCATTAATTCCTGCTTGTCATCCACAAGCACTAACTCGCCGTTGTTGATGATGCCCACGCGGTCTGCGATCTCCTCGGCCTCTTCGATATAGTGGGTGGTCAGGATTATGGTGACGCCGGTCTCACGCAGGCGCCGTACCAGTGCCCACATATCCCTGCGCAACTCCACGTCGACGCCCGCCGTGGGCTCGTCGAGGAACAGGATTGAAGGTTCGTGTGCCAGGGCCTTGCCAATCAACACGCGCCGCTTCATGCCGCCCGACAGGGTCCTGAGCACACTGTCCTTCTTCTCCCATAGCGACAGATCCCTCAGCAGCCGCTCCAGGTAAGCCGGGGCCGGTTTTTTTCCGAACAGACCCCGGCTGAAACACAGCGTGTTCCAAACCGTATCGAAGGCGCCGAGGGTGAGTTCCTGCGGGACGAGGCCGATCAGGCTGCGAGTGGCGCGGAAATCCCTGAGGGTGTCATGGCCGTCGACCGTCACCGAGCCGCTACTTGCGTTGACAAGCCCGCAGATAATCGAGATCAGCGTAGTTTTACCGGCCCCGTTGGGACCGAGCAGTGCCAGGATTTCACCCGGTTCGATGTCCAGACTGACATTCTTCAGTGCCTGGTGACCGCTGGCGTAGGTCTTGGACAGGTTTGCGATGGAAACGATGGGCTGCATTGTTGATTCCCGTGTTACTAAGGGGTACGAAAGTATCCCGACATTCTGGCCTGCGTCCCTAAAGACCTGCTATTTTCTCGCAAAGACGCAAGGCCCGCCAGGACGGGATTTCAAAATGCCATTAAAACACCCTTTTAAACCTTTGCGTGCCTTGCCCCGTGCGAGAGTTTATCGATTGCGGATGGATACTGCCTGTTTGTTCTTCAGAAAATACGCCAAGGCATCAATTATTTACATGTTCGGCTTCCATCCAATATGCTGCCAGCCATGATGATCAAAACTATATGTGGATTCCTTGTATTCCTCGCCTGCTCGATACAGAGTGTGGCACCGGCATGGGGAGAACAGTCTTCACCCCTGGAGAAAATGGTAAATTTGCAGCATGCCAGCCTGCTGGTGGAGGATGAATCCGGTAATGTCTTGCATAGCATTCGCGCCCGGGAACCGATGATCCCTGCATCAACATTAAAATTATTAACTGCATTAATCGCGCTGGAAACCTGGGGCGCCGACCATCGGTTTCATACCGACTTTTTTCTGGATGACAAGGATCGCTTGTGGATAAAAGGCTACGGCGATCCCATGCTGATTTCTGAAGAAATCGATTTGATCGTTGCGGCCATTGTAAAAAGGGGAGTAAAAAATATCAGTGCACTCCGTGTCGATAGCCGCTTTATTTCAGACACTGTATTTATTGACGGACAATCCCGGACGGACAACCCTTACGATGCACCACCCGGCGCCCTGGTCGCAAATTACAATACGATCTATGTTGAACGAAATAAAACCGGCCTCGCCAGCGCAGAACCACAGACGCCGCTTACGCCGCTTGGAAAAAAACTGGCCGCGAATCTCAAGCCCGGAAAATACAGAATAAACCTGGGTCCGGAGACGGATGGAGCGCTGTACTTTGCAGAGGTTTTTCGCGAGAAATTGATGGCACAGGACATCAACGTGGGACGGGAAATTCTTCACGGGGAACCGCCCGACTCGGTGCCGTTATTTTATCGCCATTACAACAGCCACAATCTGGCGGCTGTTATTTCAGGCATGTTGAAATATTCCAATAACTTTATCGCAAACCAGTTATTCCTGATGATTGGCGCTGAATATTCAGCGCCACCCGCTGACATGAGCAAGTCTCGCCAGGCATTTGCTGACTACATCAGCTCGAATTTTCAATGGGACAACTATCAGATCGTTGAAGGCGCCGGATTATCGCGAAAGAATCGCATCTCATCACAACAACTGGTAGAGATACTCAAAAAACTTTCTCCGCATCTTGACCTGGTTCCCGTCTTGAACAGAAACATTCGGGCCAAATCAGGCACCCTGAAGAACGTCAGCAGTTACGCGGGATATCTTGAATCAGGGAACAGCCACCACCCTTTTGCGCTGATTATAAACCAGAAGGTTGCGCCGGATTTCAGAATCAAACTGGCCGAGTCACTGGTTTCGCCGTAATCAAGGACGCATAAAAACGGGCGCCCCGGCGCCCGTTTATTCACGGATGAAAATCGTGCCTGCAAGGCGCTCCTGCACAAGCCTAACCGGCAAGGTCATCAAAAAAACTCTTCACGCTATCCATCCATGAGTGCGCCTGCGGGCTATGGCGAATGCCGCCGGATTCCATTTCACCGGCGAATTCCTTCAACAGGTCCTTCTGCTTGCGACTCAGGTTCACCGGGGTCTCGACACCCACCTTGCAAAACAGGTCGCCCACCGGACCGCCGCGCACCGGCTTGACACCCTTGCCGCGCATGCGAAACATTTTTCCTGACTGGGTTTCCGGCGGGATCTTCAGGTTTACCCGGCCATTCAGGGTCGGCACTTCCATCTCGCCACCGAGCGCGGCGGTGACAAAACTGATCGGCACCTCGCAGTAGAGATGATTCTCCTCACGATGGAAAATCGGGTGTTCCTTGACCTGCACCTGCACATAAAGATCCCCGGGCGGACCGCCGCTCTCGCCGGCCTCGCCCTCTCCGGCGAGACGAATCCGGTCGCCGGTATCCACGCCTGCCGGCACCTTGACCGACAGTGTTTTGCGTTCCTGGACGCGGCCCTTGCCATAGCATGAGGTACAGGGATCGGAGATTACCGTGCCCTTGCCCTGGCAATGGGGACAGGTCTGTTGCAGGGAGAAGAATCCCTGCTGCATGCGCACCTGGCCATGACCATCGCAGGTGGTACATTTCGTTGGCGTACTGCCCTTCTTCGCGCCACTGCCACTACACTCTTTACAGCCCACCATGGTCGGCACACGAATCTTGACCTCGGTGCCGGCCACGGCATCTTCCAGTGACATTTCCAGGTTGTAACGCAGGTCCGAACCACGGTAGACACGTTGCCCGCCACCTCGCCCGCGACCGCCACCGAAGATATCGCCGAATACATCACCGAAAATGTCGTTAACGCCCGCGCCTCCAGCACCGCGACCGAAGCCGCCGCCCATGGATGGATCAACCCCGGCATGCCCGAACTGGTCATAGGCCGCGCGTTTCTGCGAGTCCCCGAGGACTTCCCAGGCCTCCTTGCATTCCTTGAATTTTTCTTCTGACTTGACATCATCCGGGTTTCTGTCCGGATGATGTTTTTGCGCCGCGCGGCGATAGGCCTTCTTTAACTCCGCCTCACTGGCGTTCCTGGGGACCCCGAGAACTTCGTAGTAATCACGTTTTGACATAGGATTTCAGTATCACTTCGTTATTTACTGCATCGTCCAGACACAGGAAAGTCCGGGACCGCTGATAGCGGGGCCGGACCTTTACTGATGAGCGGAGATATTCAAGGTTAAAGCCTTTAATTTATCCCCGGCCCCTCGCTTCGCTCTCCCCTACCCTCTCGGCAAGTGCTCCTGCTTTACTCTACCACCTACATCCATGCAGGCGTCCCGGAGGGAGAGGGGGATTACAGGGTTGCCGTTACTTGCTATCGGTGTCCTTCACTTCTTCAAACTCGGCGTCCACCACATCTTCATCCTTACCGGCCTCACCTGCCGCTGCATCGCCAGCAGGGGCTTCACCCTGCCCGGCCTGTTCCTTGTAGACACGCTCGGCCAGCTTGCCGGATACATCACCCAGGGCCTTGGTCTTTTCCTCGATGGCCTGCTTGTCGTCACCCTTGATGATTTCTTCCAGGGCTGCAATCGCGGCCTCGATCTCTGTCTTCTCGGACGCTTCCACCTTGTCACCGAAATCGGCCAGTGACTTTTTGGTCGCGTGAATCAGACCATCGGCCTGGTTGCGCACATCGATCAGTTCGTGGAACTTGCGATCGTCCTCGGCATGTTCCTCGGCGTCCTTGACCATCTTGGCGATCTCGTCATCCGACAGGCCGCTGGAGGCCTTGATCTGGATCGACTGTTCCTTGCCGGTCGCCTTGTCCTTGGCGGATACGTGCATGATGCCATTGGCATCGAGGTCAAAGGTCACCTCGATTTGCGGGACACCGCGCGGGGCCGGCGGGATATCACTTAAGTCAAAACGGCCCAGTGACTTGTTCGCGGTGGCAATATCACGCTCACCCTGCAGGACATGCACGGTCACCGCACCCTGATTGTCATCGGCCGTGGAAAACACCTGGCTCGCCTTGGTCGGGATGGTGGTGTTCTTCTCGATCAGTTTGGTCATGACGCCGCCGAGTGTCTCGATACCCAGCGACAGGGGCGTGACATCCAGCAGTAATACGTCTTTTACATCGCCGCCGAGCACACCACCCTGGATGGCGGCACCAATGGCGACCGCCTCGTCCGGGTTGAGGTCCTTCTTCGGCTCCTTGCCAAAGATTTTCTGTACGGCTTCCTGCACCTTCGGCATACGCGTCTGGCCGCCGACCAGGATGACGCCATCGATCTCGCTGGCCGACAGGCCGGCGTCCTTCAGTGCCATCTTGCATGGGCCGATGGTTCGGTCGATCAGTTCCTCGACCAGCGATTCGAACTTGGCACGCGTCAACTTCATGTTGAGGTGCTTCGGCCCGCTGGCATCGGCCGTAATGTAGGGCAGGTTGACGTCGGTCTGCTGACTGGAAGAGAGTTCGATCTTCGCCTTCTCGGCACCTTCCCGGAGGCGCTGCATGGCCAGTGGATCACCGCGCAGGTCCATGCCCTGGTCTTTCTTGAACTGGTCGGCCAGGTAATCAATCAGACGCTTGTCAAAGTCTTCACCGCCGAGGAAGGTGTCACCATTGGTGGACAGCACCTCGAACTGGTGTTCACCATCGACATCGGCGATTTCAATAATGGAGATATCAAACGTACCGCCACCGAGGTCGTAGACGGCGATCTTGGAATCGCCGCGCTTCTTGTCCAAACCATAGGCAAGGGCGGCCGCGGTCGGCTCGTTGATAATACGCTTCACATCGAGGCCGGCGATACGACCGGCGTCCTTGGTGGCCTGGCGCTGCGAGTCGTTGAAATAGGCGGGTACGGTGACCACGGCCTCGGTGACTTCCTCACCAAGATAGGCCTCGGCCGTGCTCTTCATCTTTTGCAGCACGCGGGCGGAGATCTCCGGTGGCGACATCTTTTTGCCATTGACTTCAACCCAGGCATCGCCGTTGTCGGCCTTCACCAGCTTGTAGGACACCAGCTCGATATCACGCTGCACCACGTCTTCCTCGAAGCGGCGGCCGATCAGGCGCTTGATGGCAAACAGGGTATTGGTCGGGTTGGTGACGGCCTGGCGCTTGGCGGCCTGGCCGACTACCACCTCGTCACTGTCGAGAAAGGCAACGATGGACGGGGTGGTCCGGTCGCCCTCGCTGTTTTCGATTACACGGGCCTTGCCTCCCTCCATGACCGCTACACAGGAGTTGGTTGTGCCCAGATCAATTCCGATAATCTTTCCCATATTCTCTATTCTCCATGTAACTACATGATAACTATGAATTTGAATTTAGCTCGTCACTAATCCTTAATGTGGGGGTGGTATCCCGTAAAAACAAGTCTTGTCTGTAATTTATTCTGCTGGGGCCGGGGCCTGTGAGACAATCACCATCGCCGGGCGGACCAGGCGGTCATGCAGGAGGTAACCCTTCTGGACCACGGTCACCACCGTATTCGGCGCCACGTCGTCACGCGGCTGGATGGACATGGCCTGGTGGAATTCAGGGTTAAAGGGTTCATCCTGCGGGTTTACTTCCCTGATCTCGAACTTGCCCAGCGCGCCGACAAACATCTGCAGAGTCAACTCGAGCCCCTCCTTGAGCTTGCCGATTTCAGGATTTTCACTATCAAATGCGGCCAGGCCCATTTCCAGGCTGTCTTTTACCGGCAGTAATTCAGCGGCAAAGCGCTCCAGCCCGTACTTGTGTGCATTTGCAAGGTCACGCTCGCCACGCTTGCGCAGATTCTCGATATCCGCCTGCAGGCGCAGGCACTGGTCCCAGTGCTCATCCGCCTTGCCGCGGGCATCCTCCAGCAGGCTGGTCAGCTCAACAGGATCAGGCACATCACTCTGGCCGGCTTCCGATTGCCCTTCCGCGATCTCGGCAATGGCCTCTTCCAGGCTTGTCTCGTCGTTACTGTTTTCCTTCTCTGACATAGTGTTACTCCACAAACTTGAGATCCCGCTTGCAGCACGGGACAGGGGGGATTCCGTGTCGATATGGGGGTTAATTCCTGGGATTCAAGGCCGCGCCCAGCAGGCGGGCCGTGGCATCAACAATGGGGATAATCCGGTCATAGGCCATCCGGGTCGGTCCGATGACACCGAGCACCCCCAGCACCTCACCCTTCACTGAGTACGGTGCCGTCACCATGCTGCATTCGTCCAGCATCTGGTAGCCGGATTCCTCACCGATGAATATCTGGATGCCCTCGGCATTCACGCACTGGTCCAGCAGGTGCAGCATGTCACGCTTTTTGCTGAAGGCATCAAACAGCTTGCGCAGCTTGTCGATGTTGCAGAGTTCCTCGAATTCCATCAGGTTGGTCTGCCCGGCCATGACAAACCCTCCACCCATTGTGTGATCCAGCACCTGGTCCGCCATCTGCATGGCCGTAATCATCATGCTGTTCATGGTCGAGCGCGTTTCCTGCATCTCGCTCAGTAAAGTAGTACGCACCTCGGCAATACCCTTGCCGGCAAACAGACTGTTCAGATAATTGGAGGTCTGCTGCAATTCCGCGGGACTGTATTTCTTTTCTGTCACGATGATGCGGTTTTGCACTTCGTCATCACCGGTCACCAGGATTGCCAGTACACGCTTGTCGGCGAGTGGCAGGAATTCCACCTGCTTGAACAGGGAATGTTCGTGCCTCGGCAGGGTAACCAGCCCGGCAAGATGTGTAATTCCGGACAATATACCGGACACGGATTCAATCAGGTTCTTCTGCCCCTGTTCCGCTTCAAGTTCCGAACGCATTTGCTCAAATGCAAGCGTGTCGAGTGGCTGCACGGTAAGGAGCGAGTCAACAAAGAAACGGTAACCCCTTACGGTCGGGATCCGGCCGGCCGAGGTGTGCGGAGAGGTAACAAACCCGAGTTCTTCAAGGTCAGACATGACGTTGCGGATGGTCGCAGGGCTCAACTCCAGACCGGCTTCACGCGCCAGGGTGCGAGAACCCACCGGCTGACCATCACGCACATAGCGATCGATCAGCGCCCGCAGCATGACCTGGGCACGTTCACTGATATCCGGTATCGGGTCTTTCATCTCTCAGGGCCAGGCAGGACAAAACAGGGCTCCATCATAAATCATTTGGCACTCTCGCGGATAGACTGCCAAAAGGACTGCCTGCATGCCCGGCATATTGCCCTCAATGGTTGGCGCATCGCGGGAGTCATGGTAGTTTCCAATCCAATCCACTGCCTGATCCACAGAACTATGAAGCCTCATTTCAAACACGTTGGCCTGATTGGCAAATCGGAAGACACCAATGTTTCGGTGACCCTGCGTGCACTGGCGGCCTATCTTGAAAAACTGAAGGTCATGGTACTGCTGGATGAGGGTATTGCCGGGCTGTTCCCGGATGACAGCTACCCGGTCGTCGACCGCTCCACGCTCGCCAGCAAGTGCAATCTCGCGATTGTTGTGGGCGGTGACGGCACCCTGCTGAATGCCGCGCGCAGCCTGGCCGAGCCCGGCGTTTCGGTACTCGGGGTGAATCTTGGCAGGCTGGGTTTCCTGGTGGATGTCTCCCCGGAGGAAATAACGCAGCAACTGGATAAAATCTTTGCCGGGGACTTCATCCAGGAACAACGCACCCTGCTGCGCACCACCCTCATCCGGGATGAAGAAATCCGCAGTGAGTGCATCGCGTTAAACGACATCATCGTGCACAAGAAAGATGTCGCGCGCCTGATCGAACTCGACACGTATATTGACGGTGCCTTCCTGAACACCAACCGCTCGGACGGCCTGATCGTGGCCACACCGACCGGTTCGACGGCCTATGCCCTCTCCGGTGGCGGCCCGATCCTGCACCCGAGACTGGATGCCCTCACGCTGGTACCCATCTGCCCGCACACCCTCAGCAACCGCCCGATTGTCGTGCACGACGACTCGGTGATTAAAATCATTGTGCACGAGGGCTCCCTTGCAGCACAGGTGTCCTGCGATGGACAGCCCAGCCAGCCACTTGAGCCCGGCGACCACCTCATGGTGCAAAAACACGCGCACACACTGCGCCTGCTACACCCGCCCGGGCATGACTTTTTTTCAGTCCTCAGGAAAAAACTGCGCTGGAGCGAACAGCCTTGACTACCGGTATCCGTCACAGCCACAACGGGGCTGACCTGCGGCCTCCGGCCGTTCTGTACTTGCGGCATTACCCATGCTGACACACATACAGGTACGCAACCTGGCGATTGTCGATGAGGTCGAGGTGGAACCCGGCGCCGGCATGACCGCACTGACCGGGGAAACCGGGGCCGGCAAATCCATTCTTGTTGATGCGCTCGGGCTGGTGCTGGGTGACCGTGCTGACAGCGGTGTTATTCGACATGGCAGTGACCGCGCAGAAATATCGGCCGGTTTTAATGTGCAGGGCAATACCGCGGTCAATGCCTGGCTGGCCGCGCAGGATCTGGACAGGGACGGCGAATGCCAGCTGCGGCGCATCATCAGCCGGGAAGGCCGCACCCGCGGCTACATCAATGGCCAGCCCGTACCCATGCAGTCTCTGCGCGAACTCGGTGAACAGCTGGTTGACATTCACGGACAGCATGAACACCAGTCCCTGCTGCGAACACCCGTGCAGCGGCAATTACTCGATACCTATGGTGGGCACCAGGCCCTGCTGGACGAGGTTGCCGGTCTTTACCGGGAATGGAAAACAACGCGGGCCGAACTGGACGCCTGCCTGCAACACGAGACAGACCGTGACGCCCGGCTCGACCTGTTGCGCTACCAGTTACAGGAACTGGAGACCCTCGGCCTGGGCAGCGAGGAGATCAGGTCCATCGACGAGGAACATAGCCGCCAGGCCAATGCAGGGCGCCTGCTGGGGGCCTGCCAGCAGGGACTCTCCCGACTGGATGCCGATGACGGTGAGGGTGCCTCCAGCCTGATTGCACGCACACTGAATGAGCTGCATGAGCTGGCTCGACTGGATAGTGAACTTGAGGATGTTGCCCGACTGTTAAGCGAGGCTGCAGTGCTGGTGCAGGAGGGCATCCATTCGCTGCGGCACTATGCAGACCGGCTTGAAATCGACCCGCAACGCCTGCACTGGCTGGAAGAACGTATCGGTATCCTGCACGACCTGGCACGCAAACATCACTGCTCCGCAGAGGAACTCCCCGGGGTGCAGGAGAAACTCGGCCGGGAACTTGATTCGATTGAACATGCCGATGAATACCGCGAAACATTAAAAACAGGGCTGGCCGGGCTGGAGCAGTCCTATCTTGCGGCTGCAAAACAACTGACCGGGAAACGTGAAAAAACAGCCACGGCCTTCGGCAGACAGATCAGTGAGGCCATGCAAACCCTCGGCATGGCCGGCGGCATATTTGAAGTGGGCGTCAGCCCGCGCAAGGACCGGTCGTTTGGCGCTCACGGCATGGATGACATCGAATTCATGGTCAGCGCCAACAAGGGGCAACCGGTACAGGCACTCGGCAAGGTGGCATCCGGCGGCGAACTGTCACGCATCAGCCTGTCCATACAGGTCATTTGCGCAGGCAGTGACATCACCCCCACCCTGATCTTTGACGAAGTCGACAGCGGTATTGGCGGCGGAGTGGCGGAGATTGTCGGCGGTAAACTCCGCGAACTGGGCACACAGCGGCAGGTGCTCTGCGTCACCCACCTGCCGCAGGTAGCCGCCCTCGCCGACCATCAAATGCAGATTACCAAGCTGTCCAGTGAGGACAGCACCCGCATCCGTATTCGTACCCTGAACAGGGAAGAACGCATCGACGAACTGGCACGCATGCTGGGTGGTGTGAAAATCACCCGGCAGACCCGCGAACATGCCCGGGAGATGATGGAACAGGCCCAGCGGCAGAAACCGGCTCCTCGAAAGGCCCGTCGTCGCAGCACCGGTTCCTAGACCTGTCATGTTTTGTCACAGAGGTCACAGAGATCACTGAGAAAAAACCCAGTACCAATGACCTCAGTGAACTCTGTGGTCTCTGTGGCAGGCTGGGGTTTATTTAAAAATTGCGCCAGTTCCCAGCACCCGCACTGCCTGGTTTTCGCGGGACGGATAACTGCAGACATAAAAAAAGGGGCTTTTGGCCCCTTTTGGTTATCACTTATTACTTTATTTATTCGCCTCGCGTTCCTTTGCTTCCTTGATAACCTCTTCGGCAACATTCTTCGGACACGGCATGTAGTGCAGGAACTCCATTGTGAACTGGCCGCGGCCAGAGGTCATTGTGCGCAGGTCGCCAATATAACCGAACATCTGGCTCAACGGACACTCCGCCTTGATACGGACACTGGTCGCACCGGCTTCCTGGGATTTGATCATGCCGCGGCGGCGGTTAAGATCGCCAATGACATCACCGACATGATCTTCCGGCGTGAACACATCGACCTTCATGATCGGCTCCATCATTTGCGGACCGGCCTTTGGCATGGTTTGCCGATAGCCCGCAGCCGCTGCAAGCTCATAGGCAATAGCAGACGAGTCAACGGCATGGAAGCTGCCGTCCGTTAAGGTCATTTTGAAGTCCAGACAGGGATAACCCGCCAGCACACCCTTGTCCACGCTCTTTTCAAAACCCTTTTTAACGGCTGGCCAGAACTCACGCGGCACGTTGCCACCGGTCACGGTCGATTCAAATTCAAAACCGCTGCCCGGCTCACCCGGTTCGACAATATAATCGATTTTGGCAAACTGGCCTGAACCACCGGTTTGTTTCTTGTGGGTGTAGCTGTCTTCAACACGCCGGGTGATGGTTTCACGGTAAGCCACCTGCGGCTTGCCGACTGTTACATCGATACCGTGGGTACGCCTGAGAATGTCCACCTTGATATCCAGGTGCAGTTCGCCCATACCCTTGAGGATCGTTTCACCACTTTCCTCGTCTGTTTCAAGATGAAACGAGGGATCCTCCTTGGTCATTTTATTCAGGGCGATGCTCATTTTTTCCGCGGCCGCCTTGTCGTTGGGTGCCACGGCAATCGAGATAACCGGGTCCGGGAAGACCATCGGTTCCAGGGTGGCGGGGTGCTTGGGATCACACAGCGTGTGCCCGGTCTGCACGTTCTTCATTCCCAGTACGGCAACGATATCACCGGCCTGTGCGCGATCCAGTTCGATGCGCTCGTCGGCATGCATTTCAACAATACGGCCGATACGCTCTGTCTTGCCGGTAAACGTATTCAGTACGGTGTCGCCTTTTCCAATCCTGCCGGAATAGATGCGGATAAAGGTCAGCGCACCAAAACGGTCATCCATGATCTTGAAGGCCAGCGCACGCAGGGGCCTGTCGGGATCAATGATCGCCACTTCACCGGTTTCATTGCCTTCCAGGTCTACCTCGGGCTGCGGCTTGACCTCCGTGGGATTCGGCAGGTAGGCCACGGCCGCATCCAGAATCATCTGCACACCCTTGTCCTTGAAGGCTGAACCGCAATAGGTCGGGAAAAAATCCAGCGCAATGGTGCCCTTGCGAATACAGCGGTTGAGCTCTTCCAGGGAAGGCTCCACGCCCTCCAGGTATTGCTCCAGCACGGCGTCGTCCTGCTCGACAGCTGTTTCAATCAGTTTTTCACGCCACTCCTCGATCGCGTCCGCCATATCGGCGGGCGGCTCCTCAATGGTGTAGTCCGTGGTATTGCCGGTCTCATTCCCCCATATCCAG
>Ga0210123_1000138_pt1 | contig 47477 bp, 41 predicted proteins | sample Muzzi_PWB_D2_FD_185535 | JGI IMG/M metagenome (GOLD analysis project Ga0210123, IMG submission 185535) | Wetland microbial communities from San Francisco Bay, California, USA, that impact long-term carbon sequestration - Muzzi_PWB_D2 (SPAdes) | ecosystem: Environmental > Aquatic > Marine >... | reverse complement strand
GGGCAGGGCGGCGCAATCGTCGGCCGGGTCGGTCGGCATCTGGCCGGTCAGGAAGATCCAGCCGTCGCACTCGACGGCGTGGCTGAAGGGCGCGACCGGCGTCGGCGCGCCGGCCACCATGTGGAAAAGTGGGGCGGTCACGGCTGTGGGTCTCCTGTCGTTGTCCGGCCCCGGCGGGCAATCCCGGGACCGGGCCTTGTTTTAGCGCGGGAACCGCCCCATTTGGCTGAAAACACCTGAAAACCGCGGAATTTTTGGCCTTTTCCTGTGGAAAACGCGGCCCAGGAGGGCTAAAACCCGGGGTCCACCCGGTTCGGCTCCAGGACGGACGGGAACCCAGGGAGAGAAAGGTCGAATCATGAGCGGCAAGTGGACGCCCGAATCCTGGCGCGGCAAGGAAGCCCGTCAGATCCCCGAATACGCCGACGTCGCGGCACTGACGCGCGTCGAACGGACCCTGTCGAACTTCCCGCCGCTGGTCTTCGCCGGCGAGGCGCGGCGCCTGCGCGGGCAGCTGGCCGGCGTCGCCGAGGGCCGGGCTTTTCTGCTGCAGGGCGGCGACTGCGCGGAGAGCTTCGCCGAGTTCCATGCCAACAACATCCGCGACACCTTCCGGGTCCTGCTGCAGATGGCGGTGGTGCTGACCTTCGGCGCCGCCTGCCCGGTGGTGAAGGTCGGCCGCATGGCCGGGCAGTTCGCCAAGCCGCGCTCGGCCCCGACCGAGGCCCAGGGCGGCGTCGAGCTGCCGAGCTACCGTGGCGACATCGTCAATGCGATCGAGTTCGACGAGGCCGCCCGCCTGCCCGACCCGGAGCGCCTGGTCCGCGCCTACAACCAGTCGGCGGCGACACTCAACCTGCTGCGCGCCTTCGCCCAGGGCGGCTTTGCCGATCTGCAGAAGGTGCACCAGTGGAACCAGAAGTTCGTGAGCGACAGCCCGCAGGGGCAGCGCTACGAGGAAATGGCCGACCGCCTCGACGAGGCACTCGCCTTCATGGAGGCCTGCGGCCTGAACTCCGAGGACGTGCCGCAGCTGCACGAAACCGACTTCTACACCAGCCACGAGGCCCTACTGCTGAACTACGAGCAGGCCCTGACCCGGATCGATAGCCTGACCGGCCAGTGGTATGACTGCTCGGCGCACTTCGTCTGGATCGGCGACCGCACCCGGCAGCTCGACGGCGCGCACGTCGAGTTCCTGCGCGGCGTCAACAATCCGATCGGCCTGAAGTGCGGGCCCAGCCTCGATCCGGACGATCTGCTGCGGCTCATCGCGGCGCTCAACCCGACGAACGATCCGGGGCGCCTGACGCTGATCGCGCGCATGGGCGCCGACAAGGTCGAGGCCAAGCTGCCGCCGCTGATCCGCGCGGTGCAGCGCGACGGCTGCAAGGTGGTGTGGTCCTGCGACCCGATGCACGGCAACACGATCAAGTCCTCGACCGGCTTCAAGACGCGGCCGGTCGACCGCATCCTCTCCGAGGTCAAGGGCTTCTTCGCCGCCCACCGGGCCGAAGGCTCCTACGCCGGCGGCGTCCACTTCGAGATGACCGGCCAGGACGTGACCGAATGCATCGGCGGCGCGCAGGCGATCAGCGAGGCCAGCCTGGGCGACCGCTACCACACGCATTGCGATCCCCGGCTCAACGCCAGCCAGTCGCTCGAGCTCGCCTTCCTGATTTCGGAGCACCTCAAGGAGGAGCGTCAGGCCCGCCGCCAGGACGCCAAGCGGGTGGCCGCCGCGTCCTGACGCGGCGGCGCCTGCTGCGGCGCGACACGACACGCGGAGTCAGCCCATGGCCGCCGACGGCAGCAAACCGAAATCCGCGCCGCGCGCCGGTTGGCCAGTCGAGGAGCCGGCGATCGCCGCGTGGACCGATCACTATTTCCGGCGCACCAAGGAAGTCGTCGGGCGCTTCGGCGATTTGCAGGTCGCCTACGCGCTGTTCCTGCGCCGCCCGGTGATCTCGGCGCCGCGCCTGGCGGTCGAGTGGCTCGAGGAGATGGGCCGCCGCCGCGACGTGCGCTTCGAGATCGACCTGGAGTACGAGGAGGGCAAGTGGGTCGGCGCCGGCGAGCCGATCCTCTACGTGACCGGGCCGCTCTACCATCTGGTCGATCTCGAGACCCTGCTGCTGCAGCGCCTGGGGTCGCCCTGCGTCGCCGCCTACAACGCCTACACCATGTGCGCCGACCTGCCGAAGGTGGCCTTCATGGCGATGGACGCGCGGCACTGCGCCGGCAGCGAAATGGCCGAGCTCATGGCCTATGCCGCCGCGGTCGGCTCGGACCGGGCCAGGCGCAAGGTCGGCGCGGTCGGCTTCATCGGCAACGCGACCGACGCGACCGCGCATTTCTTCGGCGCGGACGGCGGCAAGGGGACCATGCCGCACGCCCTGATCGGCTATGCCGGCTCGACGCTGCGCGCGGCCGAGATGTTCGACGCCTGCTACCCCGACGAGCCGATGACCGTGCTGGTCGACTACTTCGGGCGGGAGATCACCGATTCGCTCACCGTGTGCCGGCGCTTCCCGCGCCGCGCCACCGCGGGCACGCTCGCGGTGCGCGTCGATACGCCGGGCAGCCGCTTCATCGAGGACCTCGATCCGCCGGCCTCCTACGCCGTGCTCGAGCGCAACGCGCACGAGGCGGTGCGCGGCTATCGCAGCGACACGGAGCTGCGCTACCTGGTCGGGCCGGGCGTCTCGGCGGCGGCCATCTGGACGCTGCGCGAGGCGCTCGACCGCGAGGGCTTCCAGGCCGTCAAGATCGTCGCCTCCTCGGGCTTCGGGCCGGAGAAGTGCAAGCTCATGGCCGAGGCCCGGGCCCCGATCGACGTCATCGGCACCGGCAGCTTCCTGCCGGAGAAGTGGTCCGAAACCTATGCCACCGCCGACATCGTCGAGTACGACGGCGAGGCGCGCGTCAAGGTCGGCCGGGAGTTCCTGCTGCGCAAGCAGCCCTGAGCCCATCGTCCCGCCGCGGCGTGCGGGGCCAGCTTGTTCCCTTCGCAACGCCGGAGTAAGTAACCCGGCATGACCGATTCGCTCCGCATCGCGCTCGCCCAGATCAACCCGACGGTCGGCGACATCGACGGCAACCTGGCGCTCCTGCGGCGGCGCCGGGCCGAGGCCGCCGCGCTCGGCGCCGACCTCGTGGTCGCGACGGAGCTCTGCGTCAGCGGCTACCCGCCGGAAGACCTCGTGCTCAAGCCGATGTTCCTCAAGGCCGTGCACGACGCGGTCGCGGCGCTCGCCGAGGACACCGCCGACGGCGGGCCGGGCCTGCTGGTCGGCGCGCCCTGGGGCGAGACCGAGCCGCTGGACAAGCCGCTGCGCCGCCGCGTGACCAACGCCGCGCTGCTGCTCGACCAGGGCCGCGTCATGGGCCGCACCGACAAGCACGAGCTGCCCAACTACGGCGTGTTCGACGAGGTGCGGGTGTTCCGGCCCGGGCCGCTGGCCGGGCCTCTGGCGTTCCGCGGGGTGCGGCTCGGTGTCATGGTCTGCGAGGACATGTGGAAGGCCGACGCGGTCGAGTGCCTCGAGGAATCCGGCGCCGAGATCCTGATCGTCATCAACGGCAGCCCCTACGAGAGCGACAAGCTCGACGAGCGCCTGCAGCTCGCCGTCAAGCGCGTGACCGAATCGCAGCTGCCGCTCGTTTACGTCAACCAGGTTGGCGGCCAGGACGAGCTGGTGTTCGACGGCGCCTCCTTCGTGCTCGACGCCGGCTGCAACCTGCGCGCCCAGCTGCCGTCCTTCGCCGAGGCGCTGACGGTCACGCAGTGGCGCCGCAACGGCGAGGACCGCTGGGCCTGCGACTCGGGCCAGACGGTTTCGCCCGAGGACGGCTTGGTCTCGATCTACCGGGCGCTGATGCTGGGCCTGCGCGACTACGTCAACAAGAACGGCTTTCCGGGCGTCATTCTCGGGCTGTCCGGCGGCATCGATTCGGCGCTGACCGCGGTCGTCGCGGCGGACGCGCTGGGCGCCGAGCGGGTGCGCTGCGTCATGATGCCCTCGCCCTACACCAGCCAGGCGAGCCTGGAGGACGCCGCCGAGGTCGCGCGCCTGACCGGCATCAAGCTGGACAGCGTCGGCATAGAGCCGGTCATGCGGGCCTTCGACGCCATGCTGCATCCGATCTTCGACGAGCTGCCGCTCGACACGACGGAGGAGAACGTGCAGGCGCGCAGCCGCATGGTCACCCTCATGGCGCTCAGCAACAAGCTGGGGCACATGCTGCTCTCGACCGGCAACAAGTCGGAGATGTCGGTCGGCTACGCCACGCTCTACGGCGACATGGCGGGCGGCTTCAACGTGCTCAAGGACGTCTACAAGACGACGGTCTATGCGCTCGCCAAGTGGCGCAACCAGGTGCTGCCGCAGGGCGCATTGGGGCCGGCCGACCGCGTCGTCCCCGAGCGCATCATCACCAAGCCGCCCTCGGCCGAGCTCAAGCCCAACCAGACCGACCAGGATTCGCTGCCGCCCTACGACGCGCTCGACGACATCCTGCAATGCCTGATCGAGCACGAGCTGGGGGTCGACGCGATCGTCGCCCGCGGCCACGACCGCGCGGTCGTCAACCGGGTCTGGCGCATGCTGGAGAACGCCGAGTACAAGCGCCGCCAGGCTTGCCCCGGCGTCAAGATCACGCGCCGCGCCTTCGGCCGCGACCGGCGCTATCCCATCGTCAACGCCTTCAAGGGCCCGGCGTAGCAAGGGAATCGGTCGTGCCGCGCCGTTGCAACCCGTTGAGCGGCCAAGCATTTCTTCCCATAGATCGAATGCCCGGTTTAGCCCGACCTTAAGGACGGACGGCTAGACTGCGGCCGGTCTCCGTCGCAACACCGGGTGCACGTTATGAATGGAATCCTCCGCGCCGCCCTGGGCGGCCTTTTCGCAATCAGTTTCGCCGCCGTCGCGCCGAGCGGCCCCGCGGCCGCCGCTCAGGAGACGGTCAGCCTGAGTTTCGCCTGGCCGCAGGACCTGCGCGGCTCGGTCGACTACACGGCGTATCGCGCCCGCGAGTCGAACGGGCGCAGCGACGAGGTGGCGATCTCCGGGCGCTACGACTTCGTCACCTCCGCGGTCGCCGACGGCCTGCTCATCCGCTTCGAGAACGTCGAGACCGACGTCGAGAGCGACGGCGCCGGCGTCGAGGCCATGGTCAAGAGCTTCATGACCAAGGCCGCGAGCACGCCGCCCAGCTACGTCGTCGGGCGCGACGGACAGTTCCGCCGCATCGAGGACCTCGACGCCTTTCGCGATGCCGTGCTCGGCGGCCTCGACGACGCCTTCGCCGACCTGCCCGAGCAGACCCGCGCGCAGATCTCGCAGGTCATGGCCGGCATCCTGACGCGCGAGCAGATGGAGGCCGGCATCGTCTCCGACTGGAACATGTTCGTCGGTGCCTGGCTCGATGCGGAGCTCGATCAGGGCGATCTCTACGAGCTGCAATACGAGCAGCCGGTGCCGATGCTCGGCAACGCCTCGATCCCGATGCGCACGACCTTCCTGTTCGCCGGGCGCACGGCCTGCGACGAGAACGACGCGGGCCAAGGCTGCGTCATCCTGGAGATGAAAAGCTTCGTCGACTCCGATCGTCTTTCGGCCGCCCTCGAGGCCTTCCTGAGCCGGTTCCCGGCCGACGGGGACAAGCCGAAGGTCGAGGCGCTGCGTCAGGACATGACCGTGCGCCTCGTCACCGAGCCGGACACCCTGCTGCCGCACCGTCTGGACTCGCGGCGCTACACCGAGACCCGCATGACGATGAACGGCGAGACCAGCGTCGGCTCCCAGGTCGAGGAAAAGCGCTTCGTCTACCGCTACTGACGGCGGCGCTCGCGTCGATCCCGCAGCTGGCCCCGCGGCGGCCTGCCTGACCGACCGCCCTTCCGGCACCCCGTCCCGGACACCGCGACCCGTCCGGTCCCGGCCCTTCGGCCGTGGACCGGACGGTCGGAATTTGCTACCGCTTGGGCGCCGGTTCCCGGGCGATCGGGCGCCGGTCAGGAAAAATTAAATAAATCAACATATTGAGGGATCCGTGGCGATCCAGCTCTACAACACGCTGACGCGCGAGAAGGCGCCGTTCCAGCCGCTCGACCCGCAGAACGTGCGGATGTACGTCTGCGGCCCGACGGTCTACGACTTCGCCCACATCGGCAACGCGCGGCCCGTCGTGGTGTTCGACGTGCTGTTCCGCCTGCTGCGCCACGTCTACGGCGCGGAGCACGTGACCTACGCCCGCAACATCACCGACGTCGACGACAAGATCATCAAGGCGGCCAGGGAGCGCGGCGAGCCGATCGACACGATCACCGAGCGCACCACGCAGGCCTTCCACGACGACATGGCGGCGCTCGGCGCGCTGCCGCCCAGCGAGGAGCCGCGCGCGACCCGGACGATCCCCGAGATGGTCGCGCTGATCGAGGCGCTGATCGAGCGCGGCCACGCCTACGCCGCCGACGGCCACGTGCTGTTCTCGGTGCCCTCGATGCCGGACTACGGCCGGCTGTCGCGCCGCGACCGCGACGAGATGATCGCCGGCGCCCGCGTCGAGGTGGCGCCCTACAAGAAGGACCCGGCCGACTTCGTGCTGTGGAAGCCGAGCACGGCCGAGCAGCCCGGCTGGGACAGCCCCTGGGGCCGCGGCCGGCCTGGCTGGCACATCGAGTGCTCGGCGATGAGCGCCAAGTATCTGGGCGAGACCTTCGACATCCACGGCGGCGGGCAGGACCTGATCTTTCCGCACCACGAGAACGAGATCGCGCAGTCGCTCTGCGGCACCGACGGGCGCTTCGCGCGGGTCTGGATGCACAACGGCTATGTCGTGGTCGAGGGCGAGAAGATGTCCAAGTCGCTGGGCAACTTCTTCACCGTGCGGCAGCTGCTCGAAGAGGGCTGGCCGGGCGAGGCGATCCGCCTGACGCTGCTCTCGGCGCACTACCGCCAGCCGCTCGACTTCACCCGCGAAAAGCTGAAGGAGGCGAAGCAGCAGCTCGATCGCCTGTACGGCGCGCTGCGTCATGTGTCGGCCGTCGAGGCCGCAACGGGCGGCCCGACCGACGCGGTCGTCGCCGCCTTGCAGGACGACCTCAATACGCCGCTGGCGCTGGCCGCGCTGCACGAGACGGCGGGCGCGCTCAACAAGGCCGCCGATGACTCCGAAAAGGCAACGTATAAGACAGCGTTGCTCGCCGCCGGCAGCTTGCTCGGCTTGCTCGACAAGGATCCCGAGGTTTGGTTCAAGGGCGCCGAGGGCGCCGAGGGCGCCGACGCCGCCGAGATCGAAGACCTCATCGTCAAACGCACTGCGGCTCGGAATGCAAAAGACTTCGCCGAGGCCGACCGCATCCGCGACGCGCTGGCCGCCCGCGGCATCCTGCTGGAAGACGGCGCCGGGGGCACCTCCTGGCGCCGCGCCGGCTAAGCTGCCATAACAGCGGCCATGACCTCCGACAAACGCATCTACCTGTTCGATTCGACCCTGCGCGACGGGGCGCAGACCCAGGGCGTCGACTTCGGCGTGCCCGACAAGGTCGCGATCGCGACCGCGCTCGACGGCATCGGCGTCGATTACGTCGAGGGCGGCTGGCCCGGCGCCAACCCGACCGACGACGCCTTCTTCGCCGAGCCGCCGGCCTTCGCGGCGGCGCGCTTCGTCGCCTTCGGGATGACCCGGCGGCCCGGGCGCAGCGCCGCCAACGATCCCGGCCTGGCCGGATTGGCCAACGCCAAGGCGCCGGCCGTCTGCATGGTCGGCAAGACCTGGGACTTCCACGTCGACGTGGCGCTCGGCATCGCGCGCGACGAGAACATCGCCATGATCCGCGACAGCGTGGCGCACATGACGACGCGCAAGGACGAGGTGATGTTCGACGCCGAGCATTTCTTCGACGGCTACAAGTCCGATCCCGGCTTCGCGCTGGCCTGCCTCGAGGCGGCCTACGAGGCCGGCGCGCGCTGGGTCGTGCTGTGCGACACCAACGGCGGCACGCTGCCCGTCGAGGTCGCGCGCATCGTCGAGGCGGTCGGCAAGGAGGTCCCCGGCACGCACCTCGGCATCCACTGCCACAACGACACCGAGAACGCGGTCGCCAACTCGCTCGCCGCCGTCGACGCCGGCGCGCGCCAGGTCCAGGGCACGCTCAACGGCCTGGGCGAGCGCTGCGGCAACGCCAACATCGTCACGCTGATCGCCACGCTGAAGCTCAAGACCGGCTACGAGATCGGTGTCGGCGACGCACAGCTCGCGCAGCTCACCCGCGTCTCGCACCTGCTCGACGAGCGCCTCAACCGCGCGCCGGTGCGCAACGCCGCCTACGTCGGCGACAGCGCCTTCGCCCACAAGGGCGGGCTGCACGTCTCGGCGGTCGAGAAGGACCCGCGCACCTACGAGCACGTCGACCCGGCGCTGGTCGGCAACCGGCGCCACATCGTGGTGTCGGACCAGGCGGGCCGTTCCAACATCGTGGCGCGGTTCCGCGAGCTCGATATCGACGTCGAGGTCGACGACCGCCGCCTGACGACACTCATCGACCAGGTCAAGTCGCGCGAGTTCGAGGGCTATGCCTACGACGGCGCGGAGGCGAGCTTCGAGCTGCTGGCGCGGCGCGCGCTGGGCGAGGTGCCGCACTACTTCACGCTGAAGCGCTTCCGCCTGATGGACGACCGGCGCTGGAACGCGCGCGGCGAGCTGGTCACCGAATCGGAGGCCACGGTCACCATCGCGGTCGGCGGCCGGGCCCGCATGGAGGTGGCGACCGGCAACGGCCCGGTCAACGCGCTCGACACCGCGCTGCGCAAGGCTCTGCTGCCGGTTTACCCGCAGCTCGAGGACATGCGACTGGTCGACTACAAGGTGCGCATCCTCACGCCGCAGGCCGGCACCGGCGCGGTCACGCGCGTCATGATCGAGAGCGCGGACTCGGCCGGCCGGCGCTGGACCACGGTGGGCGTCTCGACCAACATCATCGACGCCTCGTTCAACGCTCTGCACGACGGCATCGCCTGGAAGCTGATGCAGGAAGGCGCCCAGGTCCCCGAGGCCGACGGCTAGGCCGTCCGACCTTGGCCGGCACCGACAAGACCAAGCGCGACCGGCCCCGGGCCCGCCTCGCCGGCGGTCCGGCGGTGGTGCTGGTCGACCCCCAGCTCGGCGAGAACATCGGCATGGTGGCGCGCGCCATGCTGAACTGCGGCCTCGGCGACCTGCGCCTGGTGCGGCCGCGCGATGGCTGGCCCAATTCGGCGGCCGAGAAGGCCGCCTCGGGCGCCGGCGAAGTTCTGGACCGCGCCCGCCTCTACGACAGCACTGCCGCGGCGCTGGCCGACCTGCGGCGGGTCTATGCCGCGACCGCCCGGCGGCGCGACCTGATCAAGCCGCTGGTGACGCCGCGTGCGGCCGCCGAGGAGCTGCGCGCCTGCGCCGGCGAGGGCGTGCCGGCCGGGGTGATCTTCGGGCCGGAGCGCTCCGGGCTGACCAGCGACGACGTGGCGCTGGCCGATGCCGTGCTCGAGGTGCCGCTCAACCCGGCCTTCGCCTCGCTCAACCTGGCCCAGGCCGTCCTGGTGGTCGGCTACGAATGGTTCCAGTCCGGCGCGGCCGGGCCGGGGCGGCGGCTGCCCGTCGGCGGCACGCGGCCGGCGACCCAGGCCGAGTTCGACAATTTCTTCGGCCGTCTGGAGGCGGCGCTGGAGCGCGCCGGCTTCTTCTGGCCGCCGGAGAAGCGCCCCGGGATGCTGCGCAGCCTGCGCAGCCTGGTGCGGCGCCTCGACCCGACCGAGCAGGACCTGCGCACCCTGCACGGCGTCGTCTCGGCGCTCGGCGGCGCCAAGCGGCGCGGCGGCGAGACGGAGGAGGCCGGGGGCGGGGAGGACCAGCCGGGGGAGGACTAGCGGCGCGGCCCGGCCTGGGCGCGCAGGCCCAGGGCCGAATGCAGGGCCAGCACCCCAATGACGATGGCGCCGCCGATCAGGGCCCGCGCGCCCGGCGCTTCGCCGAGGACGAGCCAGACCCAGAACGGCCCCAGGACGGTCTCCAGGAGCAGGATCAGGCTGACCTCCGGCGCCGGCAGGTAGCGCGGCCCCAAGGTGAACAGCCCAAAGGACACCGGCAGCACGACGAGGCCGAGCAGCAGCATGGGGCCGAGCTGCGCCGGCTGCAGCGCGACCGGCCAGGCGAAGGGCAGGACCGCGACGGCGCTCAGCAGGCCGCTCAGCGCCATTGCGGGCACCATGTTGAGGGCCTTGGACCGGCGGACGATGGTGATCTCGCCGGCGATGCAGGTCGCCGTCCCGAGGGCGGCCAGGTCGCCGGCGAGGCCGCCGGCGCCGTTGCCGGCGTCCCGCAGGCTGCCGGAGAGCAGAACGACGATCCCGGCGAGCGCGCCCAGTATGGCGGCCCAGGTGCGTGGACGGACCGCCTCGCGCAGCAACGCCCGGCTGAGCCCGGCGGCGATCAGCGGCGATGCGCTGACGATGATCAGCGTATTGGCCACGGTGGTGCGGCTCAGGGCGAAGATGAAGAACAGCGTGCTGATCGAGAACAGGACCGCCACCGCCGCGCCGGCGCGTCCCACGGCGCGGAAGCGGGTCGGGGTCTGGCCGCGGTAATAGGCCGCCAGGAAGGTGGTCAGCCCGACGGCGACCAGGAGGCCGCGCCAGAACACCATGTTCAAGGGCGCCAGCCCGATGAGGCGGACCATCAGGCTGTCGGGGGTCAGCACCAGGACCCCCGTGGTGGTGATCAGCAGGCCCTTCGCGTGGTCCGTCAGCCCCTGCACGTCGCCCTCCGCAATGGACCGGTCCCGGGTCCGCCCGTGGGGCCCGATCAGCCAACCTTTGACAAGCAGGGGGCGATTCGTATAGTCGCGGCCGTCCTTCCCGGGAATGCGGGACGAGGCCCCGCGGGTCCTCGCGCCCCGCCCGCCCGCCGGTCAGCCGGCCTGGGGCGGGACTACCGGGACAATAAGCGGAATGCAAGGAGATAACCGCTCATGTCGAAACGGCAGTCATCCAAGTACAAGATCAACCGGCGCCTGGGCGTCAACCTCTGGGGCCGCCCGAAGAGCCCGATCAACAAGCGCGAATACGGCCCCGGCCAGCATGGCCAGCGCCGCCGCAAGCCGTCCGACTTCGGCACCCAGCTGCAGGCCAAGCAGAAGCTGAAGGGCCATTACGGCAACATCGGCGAGAAGCAGTTCCACCGCTACTACGAAGAGGCCGCGCGGCGCCGGGGCGACACCGGCCAGAACCTGATCCAGCTGCTCGAGCGGCGCCTCGATGCCGTGGTCTACCGCGCCAAGTTCGTGCCGACCGTGTTTGCCGCGCGCCAGTTCGTCAACCACGGCCACATCCGGGTCAACGGCAAGCGCGTGAACATCCCGAGCTATCAGGTCAGGGACGGCGACGAGGTCCAGATCAAGCCGCGCAGCCGCGAGCTGAACATCGTGCTCGAGGGCGTCGAATCGCCCGAGCGGGACGTGCCGGACTACATCGAGGTCGACTACAAGGACATGAAGGCGCGCTTCCTGCGCGGGCCCAAGTTCGAGGACGTGCCCTATCCCGTGCAGATGGAGCCGAATCTGGTCGTCGAGTTCTATTCGCGCTAAACCGATACGGACCGGCCTCCGTGACGCGACAGCGCCTCTCCGGAGGCGCTGTTTTTTTGCCCGCTGCGACCGACAGGGTGATGCCACCGACAGGGGGACGCCGATGTACCCGCCCGCCATGTTCTCCGAACGAGACCTTTCCGCCGCCGTCGCGATCGCGCGCGAAACCAAGTTCGCGACCGTCGCGATCGCCGCAGCCGACGGCCTGATCACCGTTCATGCGCCCTTCACGCCGGTCGAATCGAAGACGGGCGCGACCTTCGTCGGGCACGTGCTGCGGACCAATCCCCTGGCTGCGGCGCTCGCCGACGGCGCCGTGCAGGCCCGCCTCGTCTTCCTGCCTGCCCAGGGCTACGTCAGCCCCAGCGTCTACGCCGAGAAGCGCGTCAGCGGCCAAGTGGTGCCGACCTGGAACTACGTCGCCGCGCACCTCGACGGCAGGCTCCGCCTGGTGCCGGAGACGGAGCACCTGCTCGAAATCCTGGCGACGCAGGTGGCCGACTACGAAGGCTGGGTGGCAAGCGACTGGCAGCTGAGCGACGCGCCGGCCGGCTACGTCGAAAAGCTGTCGCGCGCCATCGTCGGCCTGACCTTCGAGGCGACCGACGGCCTGGCGATCGTCAAGCTCGGCCAGAACCGGCCGAAGGAGGCGGTCGCGGTGACGCGCTGGCTCGACGAGACGCGGCCCGAGGCGACCGGGATCGGCCATTGGATGCGCCGGCACTGGGACGCGGCCGCGCGCTGACGGCACTCCGCTGGGCGACTTCTTGTCGCCTGCGCCGCGCGACGTCTAAAGCCCGGCGACCGTGGCCTGCAGCCGCTGCCGCTCGATCCGTTCCAGCTTGGTCTGCCGCGCCTCTTCGAGGTCCTTGGTCTTGGACTCGCAGAGGTCGGCGGGTTTCGCCCGGCACTGCGACTCGATCTCCGATTTGGCCGCGTCATAGCGTCTGTTGGTGTCGGTGACCCGCCGGTCGAAGAAGGCATTCTTCTCGTCCTCGCTGGCGAAGCTGGCCGGAGTCATGACGAGCTGCACGGTCTCGGGATACTTGTTCATGGCGCCGGAGGCCGAATCGACGACCAGCCCGATTCCGCCGCCGAGCAGGCCGAAGATGATGTTGCCGGCCGACCAGCCGGACGTGCCGGACTCGATGGTCTGCTCGGTCTTCAGGTGGTTCGCGACGGTACAGGACAGGGTGAGGTCGTTCTTGCTCTTCGACACCACGACGCTGCCCGGGGTCTTGCTGACCGCGCCGACGACGGCGCCCTCGCGCAGGAGCGAGCATTCCGCCCCCGAGGGCTCGGTAACGATGGTCATCGGCTGGTCGGAGCCTTCGACCACCGTCGAGCAGGCGCCCAGCGCGGCGAGGCCGATCAAGAACAGCGTACGAGAAATCCGTCGATGGTTGCTGCGCATGGCCGGGCCCTCCTTCTCGCCTGACAGCCGGACCGCGCGGCCTCGGCGGCCGGCGGTGGCGCTGATTCCGAGCGGAGCACGGGCGTTCGGCAGGACAAAGCGAACCGGCCTGCCGGCGCGCGGCGTCGACCGGTGGCGCGGGGCCGCGCGGCTTGGCGCCGCTAGGGCGACGGATAGTCGGCGAGGTCGGCCTGTTCCTCGGCGGCGAAGGCGACCTCGATGTGGTTGCCGTCGGGATCGTGGATGTTGACCTGCCGCAGGCCGAGCCCGGGCACGATCGAGATGCGGTAGGCCACGTCCATCGCCTGCAGGTGCTGCAGGAAGTCCGCCAGGCCGGCGGCGCGGAAGGCGAAGTGCTCGATCTTCGGCCCCGCGCCGCGCGGCGCTTCGGCGACCGCGACCAGGTGCACCGCCGCCTGCGCGTCGCAATAGAGCCACGCCCCGTCGACGTCGAAGTCCGGCCGGGCGCCGGGGCGCAGGCCCAGCACCTCGGTGTAGAACGTGGTCACCTCGGCGAGTCGGGCCGTGCGGATGTTGACGTGATCGAGCTGCACGAGCGGCATCGGCGGTCCCCTTCGCGTTCATTCTGCCCGGCGGCGGCGGGCGGCGGCAAGGGACCCGGACTCATGAGCTGCAAATGGCGCGGGATTGCCGGCCACGAAAAAGGGCCGCCCACGGGGCGGCCCTTTCCGCTCGGCGATCGCGGGCCGCCGGGTCAGGCTGCGGGCTGCGCCTCGACGCCCTTTTCCTTGAGGTATTCCTGCAGCTCGCCGGTCTGGAACATCTCGCGCACGATGTCGCAGCCGCCGACGAACTCGCCCTTGACGTAGAGCTGCGGAATGGTCGGCCAGTTGCTGAAGTCCTTGACGCCCTGGCGCAGGCCCGGGTCCTGCAGCACGTCGATGCCCTTGAACTTCACGCCCATGTGCGACAGCACCTGAACGACCGCGGCGGAGAATCCGCACTGCGGAAAGACCGGCGTGCCCTTCATGAAGACCACCACGTCGCTCTCGCCGATCTCCTGGCGGATGCGTTCGGCAATGTGACTATCCATCGTAGCTTCCTCGTGTTCTCTTTCGGGCCGCGCGTCGTCCGGCCCCTCGTTGCTCGATCGGTCGCGTTCAGTCCGTCGGGGCGGAGGTCTGCAGCGCCAGCGCGTGCAGCTCGTTGCCCATGCGCCCCTGCAGGGCCTGATAGACCATCTGATGCTGCTGCACCCGCGTCTTGCCGCGGAACGACGGCGCGACGACGTAGGCCGCGTAGTGGTCGCCATCGCCGCGCAGGTCCTCGATGGTCACCTGGGCGTCGGGAATCGCCGTCTTGATCATGCTCTCGATCTCGGACGGGTTCATCGCCATGGCGAAAATATCCTTTCCTTGTCTCGCCGCATTCCCGCTCAGCCGCCCATATAGGCCGGCAGCCAGTCCTCCCGCGCGCGGCGCAACTCGCCCAACGATATGGGCCCTCCGCCGGGCAAGATCAATGCGTCGCCCCCGGTCCGGCCGACCGCCGCGGCCGGCACGCCGAGCGCCTCGGCGGCGGCCAGGATCGGCGCGGCGTCGCGCGCGGCGACAAGATAGCGCGCCTGGTCCTCGCCGAACAACCAGGCGGCGAGGGGCAGGTCGTCCGGCGCCGCGTCCAGCTCGGCGCCGAGCCCGCCGGCCAGCGCCATCTCGGCCAGGGCCACGGCCAAACCGCCGTCGGAGAGGTCGTGCACGGCGGTGAATTGCCCGTCGCGGATCAGCCCGCGGACGAAGTCGCCGTTGCGCTTCTCGGCCGCCAGGTCGACCGGCGGGGCATCGCCCTCGCGCCGCCCCAGGAGGTCGCGCAGATAGAGCGAGGCGCCCAGATGACCCCGGGTCGCGCCGATCAGGAGCAGGGTCTCGCCGGCCTCCTTGAGGGCCGGATCGACCCGCTGGCCCAGGTCGTCGATCAGGCCGACGGCGCCGATTGCCGGAGTGGGCGGAATGGCTTGGCCGTTGGTCTCGTTGTACAGCGAGACGTTGCCCGAGATCACCGGAAAGTCGAGCGCCCGGCAGGCCTCGCCGATGCCCTGGACGCAGCCCACGAACTGCCCCATGACCCGCGGCCGCTCCGGGTTGCCGAAGTTGAGATTGTCGGTCACCGCCAGGGGCCGGGCGCCGACCGCGGTCAGGTTGCGCCAGGCCTCGGCCACGGCCTGGCGGCCGCCCTGGATCGGGTTCGCCTGGCAATAGCGCGGCGTGCAGTCGATGGTCAGCGCCAGGCCGCGGTGGCTGGCGTGCACCCGCACCACGCCGGCGTCGCCGCCCGGCCGGCCGACGGTGTCGGCCATGACCATGTGGTCGTACTGCTCCCAGATCCAGCGCCGCGAGCAGAGGTCCGGCGTGGCGAGCAGGCGGAGCAGGGCCGCGCCGCTGTCCTCGAGGGGCGGCAGCGTGGCGGCGTCGAGCGGCGCGGGCGCCGGGGTCGGCTCCCAGGGCCGGTCGTATTCCGGCGCGGCCTGCGCCAGCGGGTCGATCGGCAGGTCGCCGACCGTCTCGCCGTGCAGGCGCAGCACCATGCGCCCAGTATCGGTCAGGCGGCCGATCACCGCGAAATCGAGGTCCCACTTGTCGAAGACGCGGCGCGCCAGCGTCTCCTTGTCGGGCTGCAGGACCATGAGCATGCGCTCCTGGCTTTCCGACAGCATCATCTCGTAGGGCGTCATGCCGTCCTCGCGGCACGGCACGCAGTCGAGATCGAGCTCGACGCCGAGCCCGCCCTTGGAGGCCATCTCGAAGGACGAGGAGGTCAGCCCCGCCGCGCCCATGTCCTGGATGGCGACGATGGCGTCGGTCTCCATCAGCTCGAGGCAGGCCTCGATCAGCAGCTTCTCGGTGAAGGGATCGCCGACTTGCACGGTCGGGCGCTTCTCCTCGGCGCCCTCGCCGAACTCGGCCGAGGCCATGGTCGCGCCGTGGATTCCGTCGCGCCCGGTCTTGGAGCCGACGTAGACCACCGGGTTGCCGACGCCGGTCGCGCGCGAGGTGAAGATGCGGTCGCGCGGCGCCAGGCCCACGGTCATGGCGTTGACCAGGATGTTGCCGTTGTAGCCGGGGTCGAAGTTGACCTCGCCGCCGACGGTCGGCACGCCGACGCAGTTGCCGTAGCCGCCGATGCCGGCGACCACGCCGGCGAGCAGGTGCCGCGTCTTGGGGTGCGACGGCTCGCCGAAGCGCAGCGCGTTGAGGTTGGCGACGGGCCGCGCCCCCATGGTGAAGACGTCGCGCAGAATTCCGCCGACGCCGGTCGCCGCGCCCTGATAGGGCTCGATGTAGCTCGGGTGGTTGTGGCTTTCCATCTTGAAGATCGCCGCCAAGCCGCCGCCGATGTCGATGGCGCCGGCGTTCTCGCCCGGCCCGTAGATCACCTGCGGCCCCGAGGTCGGCAGCGTCTTGAGCCAGATCTTGGACGACTTGTAGGAGCAGTGCTCCGACCACATGACCGAGAAGATGCCGAGCTCGAGCAGGTTCGGCGCGCGGCCGAGGATCTCGAGGACGCGCTCGTATTCCGCCGGGCTGAGGCCGTGCTCGGCGACCATTTCGGGCGTGATGGCCTCGGCGCCGGCGGCTGCGGTCACGACAGGGCCTCGACCAGGCCGTCGAACAGGGCGCGGCCGTCGCTCCCCCCGAGCAGCGGGTCGGCCAGGCGCTCGGGATGCGGCATCATGCCGAGCACGGTCTTCTCCGCGTTGAACACGCCGGCGATGTTGCGGGCCGAGCCGTTGGGGTTGGCCTCGGCCGTCGGGTCGCCGGCCTCGTCGCAATAGCGGAAGGCGATCCGGCCGTCGCCCTCCAGCCGCTCGAGCTGGTCGGGGTCGGCCACGTAGTTGCCGTCGTGATGGGCGACCGGGATGCGGATCACCTGACCGGTCTCGTACTTGCAGGTGAACAGGCTCTGGCTCGTTTCGACCCGGACGGTGACGTCGCGACAGACGAAGCGCAGCGACGCGTTGCGGATCAGCGCGCCCGGCAGCAGGCCCGATTCGGTCAGCACCTGAAAGCCGTTGCAGATGCCGATCACCGGGACGCCCCTGCCGGCTCGGCGCACGACCTCGCGCATGGCCGGCGAATGGGCCGCGACCGCGCCGCAGCGCAGGTAGTCGCCATAGGCGAAGCCGCCGGGCAGGACGATGAGGTCGACGGCCTCGAAGTCGGCCTCCTTGTGCCACACCATGAGCGGCGCCTTGCCGCCGTCGAGCCGCCGCAGCGACTGCGTCAGGGCGACCTGGACGTCGCGGTCGCAGTTCGAGCCGGGAAAGACGATGACCGCCGCCTTCATGTCGGCCACACCCTCCTGAAGGTCTCGGGGTAGTCCATGACGAGGCCGTCCGCGTCGACCGGCAGCTCGGCCGTGAAGTCGCGGAAGACGCCCTCGTAGCGATAGCGTCCGCCGGCGGCGCCGCGTGGCGCCAGGCAGGTGTAGCGCTGCGCGACGGCGCGCCAAGCAAGCTCGGGCACCGGCAGGTAGGCGACGCGAATCTCGGCCTGCTCGCCGGCGCCGAGCGCCAGGCGCCGGATCGGCAGCGTGTTGGTGAAGGGCGTGATCTGGATATCGGCGTCGAGACAGCCGTCGAGGTCCGGGCGCGCGGCGTCGTCGACGCGCCAGTGGCCGGCCCCGTCGCACTCGACGCTGGTGCGCGCCACGGCCTTGTCCTCGGAGTCGGCAACGGCGAAGGTGAGGCGGCGCAGCCGCCAGCCGCCGTCGGTTTCGAGCACGTAGCGGCAGCGGAAGTGCGCCCCGTCGCGCATGCGCAGGATCAGGCCGCGCGCCCGCGCCCCCTCGGGCCCGGCCCGCAGGCTGAGGTGCTCCAGGCCGGGGTCTTCCCAAGGTTGCCAGTAGACGTTGCGCAGCCCGTCGCTCACAGGCCCTAACCGTCCAGTTCGATGGCGTAGTTCTCGATCACCGTGTTGGCCAGCAGCTTCTGGCACATGGCCTCGACCTCGGCCTGTGCCGCCGCCCGGTCGCTTGCCGCCAGCTCGAGCTCGATCACCTTGCCCTGGCGCACGCTTTCCACGCCGCCGAAGCCCAGGGCGCCCAGGGCGTGCTGGATGGCCTTGCCCTGCGGGTCGAGAACGCCGGGCTTGAGGGTCACGTAGACGCGGGCTTTGACCAAGAGGACCTCCCGTGGCGCGGGCGCCGCGACGCAGGATCGCGACTCGTCTGGGGGGCGGCAGGGAGCGCAAATCTAGCGGCGAGTCTCCGCCCTGACAAGGCGCGCCGGCGCCCATCGCAGGTCCTTTCCCGGGACGGGCCGGAGTCCTCGCGCGGCACGGCGCATTCGTTAATATCTGCAATTGTTTCAGTCAGTTATCCACGCATCATCCACAGCTGTTTGATGCCGCTCTCTTGCCGGCCGCCTGCCGCCGGCATATCCTCTTCGCGTGGGGAAGGAGGAAGGGTTATGGACGACCAGGACACGGTGAGCCCCTACCTTCGCCGTCCCTTGCGGAGCCTCGGGGAGGTGCTTGCCGACCGGGCGGCGAAATCGGCGAGAAACGCCGCGAGGCTTGCTCAGGCCAAGGGCGCGCGGCGCCAGCCGGGCGTGCAGTCTGGCTTCGCCGGGCACCGCTTGCGCCTGGTCTGGGACCGCGACCGCAAGCGCGGCGGCTAGAGCGTCATCCGATAAGATCGAAGCGATTCGGTTTCGCGCCCGGCCGGCCGCGGGTGCGGCCTCCCGGCCGCCGCTGTCGCGGCGCCTACTGGACCAGCGTCGGCCCCGAGCTTTCGACGGTTCCGCCCTCGGGCAGCACGCCGAGACGGCGGGCGACCTCCTGATAGGCTTCCTCGACCCGCCCCATGTCGCGGCGGAAGCGGTCCTTGTCGAGGCGCTCGTTGGTGTTGACGTCCCACAGGCGGCAGGAATCCGGGCTGATCTCGTCGGCCAGGACGATGCGCATCTCCTCGTCCTCCCACAGTCGGCCGAATTCCAATTTGAAATCGATCAGCTTGAGGCCGACGCCGAGAAACAGGCCGGACATGAAGTCGTTCACCCGCAGGGCCAACTGGACCATGTCGTCGAGGTCCTGGGTGTTGGCCCAGCCGAACGCGGTGATGTGCTCCTCGCAGACCATCGGGTCCCCGAGCTCGTCGTTCTTCAGGTAGTACTCGATGATCGGCCGCGGCAGCGGCGTCCCTTCGTCTATGCCGAGGCGCTTGGAGATCGAGCCGGCCGCCACGTTGCGCACCACCAGTTCGATCGGAATGATCTCGACCTCGCGCACGAGCTGCTCGCGCATGTTGAGACGCCGCACGAAATGGGTCGGGATCCCGATCTCCGCCAGGCGGACCATCAGGTATTCCGATATCCGGTTGTTGAGCACGCCCTTGCCGGTGATGACGCCGCGCTTCTGATTGTTGAAGGCGGTGGCGTCGTCCTTGAAGTATTGGACCAGCGTGCCCGGCTGCGGTCCCTCGAACAGGACTTTCGCCTTGCCTTCGTAGATCCGTCTGCGTCGCATGTTCGGTACCCCTGAAGCGGGTCACGGGCCGGAGGGACCGGCCGGTCCCGGCGGGAAATATCTCCTCTCATATAGCAGCTAGGCGGGGTGGAAACAATCGGCCGCAGTCGAACCGGAGCCCGAATCGGAGTCCAGCCTGCTTTCATTAAGCTTTTGTTTTAAAAGCCATTTAAGGAATTCGGGAAAATCGCGTCGAAGCGCGGGTTCGCCCGGCTGCGCGGGTCTCCGGGCTCGCCGAGCGGCCATCCGGCGAGGCCCCTGGAAGGCCCCGGGAAGGCCCCGGAAGCCGTTGCATTGAGTCGGCCGGGCGATTATATAGCGCGGGCCAGTCCAAGACGCCGTTTGGCCAGTTGGTGATCGCCGACGCGCCCGCCCGCGAAACTTCCAGACGAACGTTAAGGCTGCAACCCGCTGCCGCAATTCGGCGCAGCGGCCAATACCGCTATCGAGGAAGACAAGATGACTAAAGGCAAAGTGAAGTGGTTCAACCCGGTCAAAGGATACGGGTTCATTCAGCCGGATACCGGCGGCCCCGATGCATTCGTGCATATCTCGGCCGTCGAGCGTGCCGGCCTTGACGGTCTGCAGGAGGGCCAGGAGGTCGAGTACGAGCTGCAGAAGGGACGGAACGGCAAGTCCTCCGCCGAGAACCTGCGCGTCGTCGGCTGACGCTTCGCAAGGCCAAACGGCAGAAGGGCCTCCCGGGACCACCGGGAGGCCCTTTGTCGTTCCCGCCCTTCGATTTGCCTAAACGGCGACCGGCGCGAAGGGCGTCCGATCCGGCGGGCCCGGTGCGTAGAGCCAGACGGGTGACTCCTCGCCGCCCGCCTTCGGCAGGGCGACGAGCGAACTCGACACCGTGCCGAACCCGCGGTCCGTGGCCACCGTCATGGCGGCATAGGGATCGCCGTCGGGGTCGGCCCGGCGCGAGGCGAGGATATCCCGCCAGGCGCGCCAGTCGCCCTTTGCCGGATCCGGCGGCGGGGCGCTGCGGAAGCGCGGCAAGTAGGTCCGAATGCGCGCGCTGCCCAGATCGTTCCGGTCGTGCGCCGTAATCATCGACAGTCCGGGCGGCAGCTCGAAGACCTCGATGCCCGCTTCGGACGCCCCCGTGTCCGCCTCGCCGACCCGGTTGCGCAGCCAGAAGGCCGCGGTCGCGTCGGCGACCACCAGATTGAAGCTGCGGTAGTCCGCGGCGCTCCGTCCGCTCAGCGCCTCGGCGGCCGCCGCGGCGTCGGCCTGTTCGAGGGCCGCCAGCACGAGCTCGCCGCGGCTCCGCTTGCCGGCGCTGGGGCCGAGGCTGCCGATCCGGTTGAGCGCCGCCGCCGCCACGCCCCGGTCGTTGAGGCCGAGCCAGGAGCCTCCCGCCAGCACGTCGAGGCCGGCGACCACGCCGGGCAGATCCGGCCAGTGGCGGCCCGGCGGGCGCGCCGGGCGGTCGGTCATCTCGTCCCGGTTGGCCGCCAGAATCAGCGGCCAAGGATGATCGGGACGGCGCAGAAGGACCAGTGTGCACATAGCTCTCGCTGGGGGCCTCGCTGGGGGCCTCGCTGGGGGTGTCGCTGGGGTCTCGCGGCCTTCGATGCTTGCGGCGGCGGCGCGGTTTTCCTATGTCTAGCGCGCGGCCATGACGAGGCGCGATAGCATCCCCGCCTGGACAAGGCAACGACGACAGACGCGAGGAGATCCCGGCTGATGACCACCTTCGACGAACGCGAAAAGGCGTTCGAGGACAAGTACAAGCACGACCAGGAACTGCAGTTCAAGGTCGAGGTGCGGCGGAACAAGCTGCTCGGGCTTTGGGTGGCGGAAATGCTCGATCTCAAGGGCGAAGATGCGCAGGCCTATGCCAAGGAAGTCGTTTCGGCCGATTTCGAGGAGCCGGGCGACGCCGATCTGGTGCGCAAGATCCTCGGCGACCTGAAGGACAAGAACGTCGACATGAACGAGCACCGTCTGCGCAAGAAGATGGACGAGCTCACCGGCGTCGCCAAGACCCAGATCATGAAGGAATAGGCGCTTCCGCGCAGCGCGCGCCGGCGTTCGGCAAGCTCCGCTGCCGCTGATCGGAGATTAGACCTCCAGTTCGACCCACATCGGTTGGTGGTCCGAGCCCTGGGCCTCGGAGTCTATGCGCGCCTCGCGAACGGCGCCTTTGAGCGGCGGCGTGACGAAGCAATAGTCCAGACGCCATCCGTCGGGCGAGTTCGGATAACGGTCGTTTCCGGGATAGGTGATGCCTTCCGTCTCGTCGTGACCGGCGGCGACCCAGGCGTCGATCAGCAGGTCGCGGTAACTGACACGGCCGTAGTCGAGATCGAGCGGCCCGACCAGTTGATCGTATTCCGGGTCCGTCGGGGCGAAATTGAAGTCTCCGAGATAGATCGCATCAAACGGCATGGGCGGCAGCGGGCCGACCCGCCACTCGGGATCCATCTTCTCGACGTCGCCGCTCCAGACGCCGCCTTCCAGCCAGGCACGGCGGTTGAGATCGAGCAGCCACGCGACCTGTGCCAGCCGCTCGCGCTGCGACTGGTGCGACAGGTGCAGCGAATAGACACGCAGGGCCGTTCCGTCCACTCTGATTACGCCTTCAAGAGCGGTTGCCTGGTTATTGGCGTGCGACGTCGTGCCCGAATAAGGCAGGAGATGGTTCCGCGCGGAGAGCAAAGGCCAACGCGACAGTAGCATGTTGCCGAACTCGCAGCGGCGGTCGCGCACTTGGCCGTCTTGCCCGCCCTCGCCGGCATGGAGGCTCATTTCCGGGCCGAAGATCCAAAAATGCTCGGGCAGCATGGCGGCGATTTCGGCCGCCTGGTCGGTCATGCCCGTGCGCGGCCAGAAGCGGTCCACTTCCTGAAGCGCGATGATATCGGCGTCGACGACCGTATCGACGATGCGCCGCAGGTCGTATCTTTCGTCCTTGCCGCGCGAATACTGGATGTTGTAGGTGACGATCCGCATCCCGATGCCTTTCCGGCGACGTATCGCGCCGTCCTGGATCGACGCGGGCGGGCCGCTATTCCGCGCCGAACACGCGCACGAAGATCCGGTCGACGTGCTTGGTGTGATAGGACTCGTCGAAGCAGGCGGCGATCTCCGCCGCCGGCAGGGCCGCCGCGACCTCGGGGTCGGCCTGCAGGAGCGATAGGAAGTCCGCGCCTTCGCCCCATACCTTCATGGCGTTGCGCTGCACGGCGGCGTAGGCGTCCTCGCGGCTCATCCCGGCCTGAGTCAGCGCCAGCAGCACGCGCTGCGAATGGATCAGGCCGCCGAGGCGCTCCAGGTTGGCCCGCATGGCCTCGGGATAGACCAGCAGCTTGGCGACGACGCCGGTCAGGCGCGCCAGGGCGAAGTCGAGCGCGATGGTGGCGTCGGGGGCGAAGACGCGCTCCACCGAGGAGTGCGAGATGTCGCGCTCGTGCCACAGCGTCACGTTCTCCAGCGCCGGCACGACCGCGGCCCGCACGACGCGGGCGAGGCCCACCAGGTTCTCGCTCAGGATCGGGTTGCGCTTGTGCGGCATGGCCGAGGAACCCTTCTGGCCGGGCGCGAAATACTCCTCCGCCTCGCGCACCTCGCTGCGCTGCAGGTGGCGGATCTCGGTGGCCAGGTTCTCGACCGAAGCGGCGATCACGCCGAGGGTGGCGAAGAAGGCGGCGTGGCGGTCGCGCGGGATGACCTGGGTCGAGACCGGCTCGACCGCGAGGCCGAGCTTGCCGGCGACGTATTCCTCCACGTAGGGATCGACGTTGGCGAAGGTGCCCACCGCGCCGGAGATGGCGCAGGTCGCGACCTCGGCGCGCGCCCGGACCAGGCGCTCGCGGGCGCGGGCGAAGGCGGCGTAATGGCCGGCCAGCTTGAGCCCGAAGGTGGTCGGCTCGGCGTGGATGCCGTGGCTGCGCCCGACGCAGAGCGTGTCCTTGTGCTCCAGCGCGCGCCGCTTCAGGGCGGCGAGCAGCGCGTCGAGGTCGGTGAGCAGGAGGTCGCTGGCCTGGGCAAGCTGCACCGCCAGGCAGGTGTCGAGCACGTCCGAGGAGGTCATGCCCTGGTGCACGAAGCGGGCCGGCGGGCCGACGTGCTCGGCCAGGTTGGTCAGGAAGGCGATGACGTCGTGCCGGGTCTCCTTCTCGATCTCGTCGATGCGGGCGACCTCGAAGGCGCCCTTGTCCCAGACCGCCTTGGCGGCCTCGGCCGGGATGACGCCGAGCTCGGCCTGGGCGTCGCAGGCATGGGCCTCGATCTCGAACCAGATGCGGAAGCGGTTTTCCGGCTCCCAGATGCGGGCCATTTCCGGGCGGCTGTAGCGCGGGATCATGCGGCGTCTCGGCAGGGTTGCGGCATCTCGGAGTCCCCCCGGGTCCGGGCGAGGCCCTAACAAGCCGGGGCGGGGCCGCGCTGTCAACTCTCCAGGCCGGGCGGCCGGCCCGCCGGCTTGATCTATCTCATACGTCCGCCGGCCGCTTTCGCGCTATCGAGGACATAGGGGCACAAGAGGGGCCGCCGGGAGGAACCATGTCCGATCAACAGCCGCCCAGGCGCACGGTGATCATGGGGGCCGCGGGCCGCGACTTCCATAATTTCAACGTCGTCTATCGCCACGATTCCGCGACTGAGGTGGTCGCCTTCACGGCGGCCCAGATACCGGGCATCGCGGGGCGGCGCTATCCCGCCGCCCTAGCCGGCGCGCGTTATCCGAGCGGCATCCCCATCGTCGCCGAAGACGAACTGGAGGCCCTGTGCAGCCGCGAGGGCGTCGACCGGGTTGTCTTCGCCTACAGCGACGTGAGTCACGAGACGGTGATGCACGCAGCCTCGCGCGCCCTGGCGAGCGGCGCCGATTTCCTCCTGCTGGGTCCGCAGCGGACCATGCTCCGCTCGGCAAAGCCGGTAATCTCGGTCACGGCCGTGCGCACCGGGTGTGGCAAGTCGCAGACCTCGCGCTGGATCGCACGCCGGCTAAGCGAGTCCGGCCTGGCCGTCGTCACGGTGCGCCATCCCATGCCCTACGGAGATCTGACGCGGCAGCGCGTGCAGCGCTTCGCGACGCTCGCCGATCTCGACGCCGCCCAATGCACCAACGAGGAGCGGGAGGAGTACGCGCCGCACATCGCCGCCGGCGGCGTGGTCTTCGCCGGGGTCGATTACGCGGATATCCTCGCGGCCGCCGAGCGCGAGGCCGACATAATCCTCTGGGATGGCGGCAACAACGATTTCTCGTTCTTTCACCCCGACCTCAACATCGTGGTCACGGACGCCATGCGTCCCGGCCACGCGTTAAGATTTCATCCGGGCGAAGCGACGCTGCGCATGGCCGAGGTCGCCATCGTCAACAAGGTCGACGTCGCATCGGCGGGCAACGTCGATCAGGTCGTAGCTGAGATCCGCGCGGTGAATCCCGGGGCGACCATCGTTCAAGCCGCCTCGCCGGTGCGGCTCGACGATCCCGAGGCAGTGCGCGGGCGGAGTGTCCTGGTCGTCGAGGACGGGCCGACGATCACGCACGGCGGTCTGCCGCACGGCGCCGGTTACATCGCGGCCCGGGCGGCGGGCGCCGCGACCATCGTCGACCCACGCAAATCCGCGGTGCCGGCGATTCGGGCCATCTACGAGCGGTATCCGCACATCGGACCGGTGCTGCCGGCCGTCGGCTATGATGCGGGGCAGATTGCCGGACTGCGCGAGACGATCGACGGATCGGCGGCGGATGTCGTCGTCGTCGCCACCCCGATCGACCTTGCCCAGATCGTGCGTTTCGCCAAGCCTTCGGTGCGGGCGCGCTACGAGTACGCCGACGCCGGAGCACCGACCCTCGAGTCGATCCTCGAGCGATTTCTTGCCCGACACGGGCCGGATCCATGATGAAGGACCTGCTGCGCACAGCCGACCTGGGCCCGAGGGACGTCGAGGTCCTGCTCGATCTTGCGGCCGCCTTCAAGCGCGCGCCATTTGCTCATCGCGATGCGCTCGCGAACGAATCGGTCGTGCTCTACTTCAACAAACCTTCAACGCGGACGCGCCTCTCCCTGGAGACCGCCGTCGCGCGCCTCGGCGGCGTGCCGATCATGGTCGGGCGCGACGAGTTGCAGCTCGGTCGTGGCGAGACCATCGAGGACACGGCGCGGGTGGTCAGCCGATACGCCCGTGCCTTCGTCATCCGCACCTACAGCGACGTGGAGGTCTACCGCTTCGCCGGGGCGGCCGCGATCCCAGTCGTCAACACACTGACCGACGGTCATCACCCGTTGCAAAGCCTAGCCGACCTCTTCACGCTCGCCGAACGCTTTGGCCATTTGCAGGGCCCTAAGGTCGCTTATCTCAGCGTAGGAAACAACGTGGTCCACAGCCTGATGGAGGCGATCGCCCTGGCCGGCGCCGAGATAACGTTGGCCACGCCGGCTGCCTACGCCTGCGACACCGGGGTCGTCGCGCGAGCGCAGGCGGTTGCGGAGGCAACCGGCGGCAAGGTGCGCAGCACCCGCGAGCCTGAGGAGGCCGCGACGGGCGTCGACGCGGTCTACACCGACGCTTGGCTTTCCATGGGCGATCGCGAGGCGGAACGAGCGGCGCGACTGGACGCGTTGGCGCCCTATCGGGTCGATCGGCGCATCCTGTCCCTGGCCAAGCCCGGCGCGATCTTCATGCATAGCCTGCCCGACCATCGCTGCGAGGAGGTGACTGCGGAGATTATCGATGGGCCCCAATCGGTCGTGTTCGACCAGGCGGAGAACCGACTGCACACCGCTGCGGCCGTTCTTCTGGCCCTTTCGCAGGACAGGCTCGACGGCGGCGGCGGAGGGCGCTGATGCTGGTCGTGGTCGCGCTCGGGGGCAACGCCTTGCTGCGCCGGGGCGAGCCGTTGGAGGCCGATGTCCAGCGGCGCAACACCGCCGCGGCCGCCGCGGCCATCGGCGAGATCGCCAGGCATCACGACGTCGTGGTGACCCACGGGAACGGCCCGCAGGTTGGCCTGCTGGCGCTGCAGAGCGCAGCCTACGGGAAGGTTGCGCCCTATCCGTTCGACGTGCTGGGGGCGGAATCCGAAGGGATGATCGGCTACGTGTTGGCACAGGCGCTCGGCAACGTCCTCGCCGGCCGGCGCATCGCCACTCTCTTGACGCAGGTCGTGGTGGACCCCGACGACCCCGCCTTCCGGGCGCCGAGCAAGCCGATCGGGCCGCTCTATGGCGAGGACGAGGCGCGGCGTCTGGCGGCGGAGCGTGGCTGGTGTGTCGCACCGGACGGTCCCGGCTTCCGCCGCGTCGTGCCCTCGCCCGAGCCGCGCGAGGTGATCGAGATCGAAACCATCCGCCTGCTGGTCGAGGCCGGCGTCGTGGTCGTCTGCGCCGGCGGCGGCGGCGTGCCCGTGGTGAATACGCCGGGCGGAATGGTGCGCGGCGTCGAGGCAGTGGTCGATAAGGACCTCTCGGCGGCATTCCTGGCGCGGGCGCTCGGGGCGGACGCCTTGCTCATCCTGACCGACGTTCCGGCCGTCTACACCGATTGGGAGGGCCCGCGGCAACGGCCGCTGCGCACGGCGACCCCGGCGGGGCTGCGCGGCTGCCGCTTCGCACGCGGATCCATGGGCCCGAAGGTCGAGGCGGCCTGCCGCTTCGTGGAGCAGACCGGCAAGCCTGCCGGGATCGGTGCGCTGCCGGAGGCGACGGCCACCCTGCGTGGCGAGGCGGGGACGCGCGTCGCGCCGAACGGGCCGGCGCTCGTCTGGTATGAGGAGGGAGTCACACCCGGCGTCTAGGCGCAGCCCATGAAATCGCGCAGGGCCGCGAAGAGGTCGGGGTCGTTGACGATGCGCGGCACCTTGTGCTGCCCGCCGAGCTGGCCGCGCGATTCCATCCAGGCGGCGAAGCGACCGGGAGCGACCGCATGCACGCGCGGCGGCGCGAGACCGAAGTCGCCGGCGCGATGCGCGTCGTAGTCCTCGTTGGTTTCCGCCAACGCCTCGTCGAGCACGCGGGCGAAAGTCTCCAGGCGCCGCGGCTCCGGAATGCCGCCGGCGAACTCGACGATGAAGAGATGGCCCCCGGTGGCGCCGCCGCCGTCCGGGAACAGGGCGCCGACCGAATAATCGCTGGCCGAGTCGCCGATCGCGGCGGCCGCCTTGGCGACCGACTCCTCGATCTCCTCGTCGATCAGGTGCTCGCCGAAGGCGGACAGCGTGTAGGAGGTCCGGCCGGTCACGAGAAGGCGCGGCGGATCGCGCTCGACGAAGCGCACCGTATCGCCCAGCACGTAGCCCCAGAGGCCGGCACAGCTCGACAGCACCACGGCATAGTTCACGCCGGTCTCGAGAGTCGCCGTCCAGTGCCGCGTCGGGTCCGGTCTGTCGAGTTCCTCGACCGGCACGAACTCGAAGAACACGCCGCTGTCCAGGCAGAGGCGCAGGCCCTCGCCGTCGCCGCGGTCGGCCAGGGCGACAAAGCCTTCGCTGGCGGCGTAGACTTCGCGCGTGTCGGCCCGGCCGCCGCCCAGCCATTCGGCAAAGGCGCTGCGGTAGGGCGCGAAGTTGACCCCGCCATGGATGACGAGCTCCAGGTCCGGATAGAAATCGTGCAGCCGGCGGGCGGCGCCCGGCCGGGTCGCCGCCAGGGTGTCGAAGAAGATCAGCAGCCAGCTCGGCGTACCGGCGATCGAGCGGATGTCGGCGTCGAGCGACAGGGGCGCCAGGCGATCGATCTTCTCGCGCCAGTCCTCGATCGCCTCGAACGCCGGCGGCGGAAATTTCCGCAGGCGCGCCCACCAGGGCATGGTTCGCGCGGCGATGCCGCTCAGGTCGCCGCTGTAGATGCCCGGCGCGGGCTCCTTGAGCGCCGTGCTGCCGCTCAGCATGAAGTTGTGTCCCGCCAGCAGCCGGCTGCCCGGAAAGTTCGCCAGGTGATAGCTCAGCAGATCGGCCGTCGCCTTGCGGTCGGCCGCGATCATCTCGCGCGAGCAGGGAATGTATTTGGTCACGCCGCTGGTCGTGCCGGAGGTCACAGCGAAGAAGGGAATCGTGCCGGGCCAGGCGACGTCCGTCAGGTGCGGGAAGGGACCCTGCCAGTAGTCGCGCCAGAAATCCTCGTAGCGGCGCAGTGGCACGCGGGCCTGGAAGTCGCCGACCCCGCCGATGGCGGCGAAATCGTGATCCCTGCCGAAGCGCGTGTCGCGGGCGCGGGCGGTGAGCGCCAGCAGCGTGCGCCGCTGCATCGCCGCCGCGTCCATGGTCCGCAGGTGGCGCAGGCGATACCCGGCATAGAGTCGCAGCAGCGGCGTGGCGTTCAGCATGGCGGAGACCCTCGTGCCGCGCGCCGCGTCACGGCGACAGCGTCATGCGGTGCGGAAACGCCGCCCGCACGCTCTCCAGCCGCAGCGGCAGGCGGATATAGCGCCCCTCCAGCCAAAGCGGCACCTGATCGAGGAAGGTGCTGCTGTTGATCCAGCCGTCCTGCCCGCCGAGCAGGACGAAAAGGTTCTCGTCGGGATCGGACAGGTCCGAGATGTGACGGGCGGTCGAGCCGTAGCGCGCCCCGTGCCGCGCATCGGTCATGCCGTGCGCCGTCTTCATCAGGGTGTCCGAGCTGCCGCCGATGGGATAGTCGGCGAAGCGGAAGCGCCCGCCGATCAGGGGCAGCAGTCCCAGGGGATGCGACAGGACGAGGCGGTGCATGTCGCCCCAGGTGGCGAAGTCGTCGAGGCCCTGGGCCGCCGTGTCCAGGCCCCGCCGCAGCGCGGCCTCGAGTTCGTCGGGCTGGGCGTCGCGGATGTCTTCGAGCAGCAGCGACTGGATGCGCGCCACGCCGGCGAAGGCCGACCAGTCCTCGGCGCCGAACAGCGACTGGTAGAACGCCCGGCTGAAGCTCGAGCGGAACAGCTCGAAGGCCAGGGCGCCCCGCGACTCGGCCCTATAGAACCCATCCCATTCGCGCATCAGTGCGATCGCCTCGGCCTGCCCGCCCGTGGCGGCGCGATCGAGGCCGCTCTCCGCCAGTTTCGCCAGCGCGAGATCGCGCAGGGCAACGGCGGAGGCCATGTAGACGTCGCGCTGCAGCCGCATGATGTCGTCCAGGCCGATGCTGTCGGTCGCGCGCAGCAGCGCCGCCATGCGCTCGACGCGGTCGTTGGGCGAGAAGAAATAGCCGACCGGAATCTCGGTCTCGGCCGGTCGGTTGTTGCCCGAGGCGAGGAAGCCCTGCGGCGGATTCAGGCTGAACGGCAGGTCGCGCACGGTCGCGAAGGTCCGCCAGGCGCGCTCCGCCACCGCCGGATCGCGGACGAGGTCGGGCGGCGTCCCGGCCTCGCGCTTGGGCAGGCGCACGGCCATGATCTGGCCGATGTTCCCGCGGTCGTCGGCGTAGAGCATGTTCTGGCCGGGGACGGCGAAGCTCTCGAAGGCGTCGCGGAACGCCTCGAACGTCTCGGCGTGGGCGACCGCCAGCATCGCCGAGGTCTCGTCGCTTGGCAGGTGCCCGGTCCAGCGCAGCGCGACCGGCGGCAGCTCGGCGTCCGCGAGCAGCGGGGCGTCCGACAGGATCGGCCCCCAGGGCGTGTCGCGCAGGGTGATCTCGCGGTCGAACCACCAGCGCACGGCGATCCGCGCGCGGCGCTCGTGGATGTCCGAGGCGGGCAGCGCCGAGACGTCGTAGAGCTCGCTGGCCGCCGCGCGCATGTTGGTGCCGCCCCAGGCGATGCGCGGATTGCGGCCGATGGCGAAGAACGGCAGGCCCGGAATCATCAGGCCGACCGCATGATAGGATGGCGACTTGACGCCGGCGAGCAGCCAGAGGCTGGGCACGTTGATGCCGACATGCGGGTCGTTGACCATCAGCGCGCCGCCGCTGCGGCTGCGCGATGCCGCGACGGCCAGGCTGTTGCTGCCCGAGCGGCTGAACCCGGCAAGGAGATCGCGCAGCAGCGCCGCCTGTCGGTCGTCGGCGAAGCTCGGCGTCGAGTCGCCGCCGTTGGCGACGAGGCGCGCCCAGATCCGCGGCCAGTCGTCGCGCCCCCTGAGCCGGATCAGATTGTACCAGACCAGCCAGTTGACGTCGGTTCCGGCGAGGCGGCCGAAGGCGAGCAGGTCGCGCACGCGCCAGGGCTCGCGCTCGAGGCCGAGGGCGGTGTATTCGTAAGGCAGTTCGTCTGCGGTCCGCTGATAGTGGTTGAGGCCGGCGGCGAAGGATTCGAGCCAGAGTCGGGTCTCGGGCGGCAGCCGCGCCGCGATTTCGTCGGCTGCGCGGCCGTAGTCGAGAATCCGCAGGCCGTGGTCGATATCGGTCGCCAGCGGGCCGCCCATCTCGGCGATGCGGCCGAGCGCGATGCGCCGCAAGATCTCCAACTGGCCGAGGCGCAGATGGGCATGGACCAGACCGAGCACGAAGGCCGCGTCGCGATCGTGCGCGGCCTCGATGAAGGGAATCTGGTGCTCGTCCCAGTAGACCGTGACTTCGCCTTCGAGCGGCAGTCTTTCGCGCGGGAACATGGCCAGCCGCTGCTCCAGGCTGCGCGGCTCGGGCAGCGGCGCGAATATCCCGCAGGCCGCCAGCACGCCGGCCATGCTCGCGCTTGCCAGGGCGCGGCCGCACGCCTTGACGCGCTGTGCGGCCGCACGCGTCGGGAAGGGTCGTTGCGCCATCCGGTCGTATCGTCTCCGCCCCGCTCTCAACAATGGGTTGCCGGTGGCTCGCGGTCAACGCGCGCCCTGAGCCGGGCGTCCGGATCGGGGACGGGCGGGAAATTGACGCAACTCAATGCGACGATGTCGGCCGTGCCGTCATCTGGTGCGCGGGCGTCCAGCGATTCGGCGACGTCGACGGCGGGCGAAGGGAGTCGATGCGACCATGCGGCGTAGTCATGGGGCTTGCGTAAGTCTGGTGCTGATGGCCCTGGCGCTGTGCCTGCCGGCAGGCCCGGCCTCGGCGCAGGAAACGGCCCCGACCGTCGATGGCCGCGACTATTCGGACCAGGGCTTCTACCAGAGCTACGTCTTCGGCACGCCGGACGACCCGAGCGAGGCTTGGCTCCTGGCCTACGGCGGACGGCTCTACGATGCCTGGTGGGCGGTGCTGTTCCGCGATCCGCCCGAAGCGACCCATCCGGCCTACCCGGCCCAGGGCAAGCAGAGAGGGGCGGCGACCTGGCGCTGCGTCGAATGCCACGGCTGGGATTACAAGGGCGCGGCCGGCCGCTACGGCCAGGGCCCGCATTACACCGGCATCAAGGGCATCGACGGCATGGCCGGCGCGGACCCCGAACGCATCGCCGCCACCCTGCGTGACGAAACCCACCGCTTCTCGCCCGAGCTTCTGCCCGACAAGGCGGTGCGGGCGCTCGCCCTCTTCGTCAGCCGCGGTCAGCTCGACCCGGCCAAGGTGATCGAGCCGGAAACCGGCCTGGTCCGGGGCAATGTGGCCAACGGCAAGCAGATCTATCAGAACGTCTGCGCCATCTGCCACGATTTCGACGGGAAGGCCTGGATCACCGGCGACGAGGATCAGCTCACCACCCTCGGCGCGATCGCCACGGCCAACCCCTGGCGCGGCCTGCACAAGATCATGAACGGCCAGACCTATGCCGACATGCCGGCCATGCGGGCCTTCGGCGTGGATGTCGTGCGCGACGTGCTGTCCTACATCCAGACGCTGCCGCCCGACTGACCGGCCGCGCGCGGATCGGCACGAGCCGGCGCTTTTCTCCTGTTTTCGACGCTATTCGGTGCGATGCGGCATGCCGCGCCCCGGGCCGGGAGCGCCCTGTCCCGGCACGCCGGGCCGCAGGCGCAGATTTCTGCGCTTTTCGGCCAACGTCTTGACATAAAGATATCTTTATATCTTTATTAAGATCCGAGCGGCAGACTCGGGCTTTGGCTCCGTACGGGAACCGGATCCGACCGCCGCCAGCGAACGCCGAGACGAAAGAGTCCCCAGGCCGATGGAAGACTTGCTGTATGCCCTCAAAGCCGCCGCGGAGCCGACCAGGCTGCGCCTGCTGGTGCTCTGCGCCCACAGCGACCTCACGGTCTCCGAGCTCACCCAGATCCTCGGACAGAGCCAGCCGCGCGTGTCGCGCCATCTGAAGCTGCTGTGCGAGGCGGGGCTGCTCGACCGGCGCCGCGAGGGGGCCTGGGCCTACCTGCGCCTGGCGCAGCGTGGGCCGCAGGCGGAGTTGGCGCGCGGCCTGGTCGACGCCATACCCGAGGCGGATCCCACCGTGGCCCTCGACCTGGAGCGCCTGGAGGCCGTGATTCGCGATCGGGTCGCCCGGGCCGACGACTATTTCCGGCGCAATGCCAAGGAGTGGGGCAAGATCCGCTCGCTCTACGTCGACGAGCGCGAGGTCGAGGCGGCGCTGCTCGAACTCCTGCCGGAGGGCGAGATCCACGACCTGATCGATATCGGCACCGGGACGGGCCGCATGATCGAGCTGTTCGGCCCGCGCGTCGACAGCGCCGTCGGCGTCGATCTCTCGTCCGAGATGCTGCTGCTGGCGCGGGCCCATATCGACCAGGCGCGTCTGCGCAACTGCGTGGTGCGCAAGGGCGACATGTACCAGCTGCCGGCCGCCAGCGGCTCCTTCGATGCGGCGATCTTCCATCACGTCCTGCACTTCGCGGAACGGCCCGGCGAGGCGGTCGCGGAGGCCGCGCGCGTCCTGCGCGACGATGGGCGCCTGGTGGTCGTCGATTTCGCGCGCCACGAGCTCGACGAGCTGCGCAGCGAGCACATGCATCGCTGGCTGGGGTTCCACGACGAGGAGGTCGCCGGTTGGTGCCGCGCCGCCGGGCTGGTCCCGGAGCCGTCGCTGCACCTGCCGGGCGATCCCTTGAACGTCATCATCTGGTGCGCGCGCCGGCCGGCCGCGGGCGGCGCGCTGGGCATCCATGCGGAACATCCCGCGCCCGGGCCCGGGGCGCACGCAGGAGAACTGAGCACATGACACAGGACTTGCCGACGACACGCCAGGGCGACGAGGCGATCGCCCCGTCGAGCCTCGAGCCGGCGATCTCCTTCGAGTTCTTTCCGCCCAAGTCGGCCGAGATGGAATTGCGGCTCTGGGACGCGATCACCCGCCTGGCGCCCCTCGAGCCCCGCTTCGTCTCGGTGACCTACGGCGCCGACGGCAGCACCCGCGGACGCACGCATGCGACCGTGGCGCGCATCCTGAAGGAGACCGCGCTCACCCCGGCGGCGCACCTGACCTGCGTCGGTGCGGCGCGCGGCGAGGTCGAAGAGGTCGCCCGGGCCTATTGGGACCTGGGGGTGCGTCACATCGTCGCGCTGCGCGGCGACGCGCCGCAGGGCGAGGACGGCGGCCGCCCGCACCCCGAGGGCTTCGCCTATGCGAGCGATCTGGTGGCCGGCCTGCGCCGCGTCGCCGACTTCGAGATCAGCGTCGCCGCCTTTCCCGAGGTCCATCCCGAGGCCGCCAGCGCCGAGGCGGATCTCGACAACCTGAAGCGCAAGCTCGACGCCGGCGCCTGCCGGGCGATCACGCAGTTCTTTTTCGATCCGGCCTGCTATCTGCGTTTCCTCGACCGGGCGCACGCCGCGGGGATCACGGCACCCATCGTTCCGGGCATCTTCCCGATCACCAATTTTCCGCGCACGGTCGCGTTCGCGGCGAAATGCGGGGCCTCGGTTCCGGAGTGGCTGCACGGCCTGTTCGAGGGGCTCGACGATGACCCGGCGTCGCGCAACCTGGTGGCCGCCGCGACGGCCGCCGAGCAGTGCCGTTACCTTCAGGCGCATGGCGTCGAGGAGTTTCACTTCTATACGCTCAACCGCTCGGAGATGACCGCGGCCCTGGTCCGCATGCTGCGCGCCCCGGCGACGCCCTGGGCAGAAGGCGCAGAGGGTGCACGTCCGCGCGTCTTCGCGGGGGGCGCCATATGAGCCGCTTTCTCGACATCCTCAGGGAGCGCGTGTTGCTGTGCGACGGCGGCATGGGAAGCCGCATCCAGGCGGCCGATCTCGACGTCGAGAAGGACTTCTGGGACTGCGAGAACTGCAGCGAGGTGCTCAACCTGTCGCGCCCCGACCTGATCCGCGAGATTCACGCCGGCTATTTCGAGGCCGGCGCCGACATGGTCGAGACCAACACCTTCGGGGGCTCTCCGGTCACGCTGGGCGAATTCGACCTCGCCGAACGGGCGCCGGAGATCAACAGGCGCGCCGCGGAGATCGCGCGCGAGGCGGCCGAGTCCTTTGCCGCGGACGGGCGCTCGCGCTTCGTGCTCGGCTCGGTCGGGCCGGGGACGCGTCTGCCGTCGCTCGGCCACATCGCTTACGACACCATCGAATCGGCGCTCACCGTGCAGTGCGGCGCGCTGATCGAGGGCGGCGTCGACGGGCTGTTGATCGAGACCTGCCAGGACCCGCTGCAGATCAAGGCCGCGGTGAATGCCGCCAAGGCGGCGCGCGGCGCCGCCGGCCGCGACGACCTGCCGATCCTGGTGCAGGTCACGGTCGAGACGACCGGCACGCTGCTGGTCGGCAGCGACATCGCCGCGGCGGCGACCGTGGTGCATGCGCTGGACGTGCCGGTCATGGGCCTGAACTGCGCCACCGGGCCGCAGGAGATGGCGCCGCACGTGCAGTGGCTGGCCGAGAACTGGCGCGGCCTGATCTCCATCCAGCCCAACGCGGGGCTGCCCGAGCTGGTCGACGGCCAGACGCACTATCCCTTGACGCCCAAGGAGCTCGCCTCCTGGCTCGACCGCTTTCTGACCGAGGACGGCATCAACATGATCGGCGGCTGCTGCGGGACCACGGCCGAGCATACGGCGGCGCTCGACGCCATGCTGCGGCGGCGCGCCGGCGACGACGCGCGCATCGGCGCCCGGCCGGCGCCGGTCAAGCGGACCGCGGTCTGGATCCCCGGCATCGCCTCGCTCTACGGTCAGGTCGCCTACCGCCAAGAGAACGCCTACCTCTCGATCGGCGAACGCTGCAACGCGAACGGTTCGCGCCGCTTCCGCGAGTTCCAGGCGAACGGCGACTGGGACGGCTGCGTCGCCATGGGGGTCGAGCAGGTCAAGGAGGGCTCGCACGGAATCGACGTCTGCACCGCCTTCGTCGGGCGCGACGAGACGGCGGAGATGACCGAGGTGGTGAGCCGCATGCGCGGTTCGGTCGACGCGCCGCTGGTCTTCGATTCGACGGAGATCGGCGTGCTCGAGACGGCCATGAAGCTCTACGGCGGCAAGCCGATCCTCAACTCGATCAATTTCGAGGACGGCGAGACCGCGGCGGCCGAGCGCCTGCGCCTGGCGCGCAAGTTCGGCAGCGCCGTCATCGCCCTGACCATCGACGAGGAGGGCATGGCCAAGCAGGCCGACCGCAAGGTCGAGGTCGCCAGGCGGCTCTACGATTTCGCCTGCAATCAGCACGGCCTGCCGCCGCAGGACCTGATCTTCGATCCGCTGACCTTCACCATCTGCACGGGCAACGAGGACGACCGCAAGCTCGGGCTGTGGACGCTCGACGCGATCGAGCTCCTGGCCCAGGACCTGCCGGACTGCCAGCTCCTGCTCGGGCTGTCGAACATCTCCTTCGGGCTCAACCCGGCGGCGCGCCACGTGCTCAACTCGGTCTTCCTCGACCACGCCCTGCGGCGCGGCCTGACCGGCGCGATCCTGCACATGTCGAAGATCATGCCGCTGCACAAGATCCCGGAGGAGGAGGCGCGCGTGGCCGAGGACCTCATCTTCGACCGGCGCAAGGACGGCTACGATCCGCTGCACGCCTTCATGGCGCTCTTCGAGGGGCGCAAGGCGGAATCGGCGGCCAAGAAGGAGCGCGCCGCGGACGTCGAGACGCGGCTCGAGGAGCGCATCGTCGACGGCGACCGTCAGGGCCTGGAGCAGGACCTCGACGAGGCGCTGGCGAAAATGCCGGCGCTCGACATCATCAACATCCATCTGCTCGACGGCATGAAGGTGGTCGGCGACCTGTTCGGTGCCGGCAAGATGCAGCTGCCCTTCGTGCTGCAGTCGGCCGAGACGATGAAGGCGGCGGTCGCCCATCTCGAGCCGCACATGGAGAAGGTCGATGGCCGGGAGCGCGGCACCGTCGTGCTCGCCACGGTCAAAGGCGACGTGCACGACATCGGCAAGAACCTTGTCGACATCATACTCACCAACAACGGCTACAACGTCGTCAACCTGGGGATCAAGCAGCCGATCGAGAACATCCTGTCCGCCGTGCAGGACCACCGGGCCGATGCCGTCGGCATGAGCGGCCTGCTGGTCAAGTCGACCGTGGTCATGCGCGAGAACCTCGACCGCATGACGCAGGAGGGCGTCGACGTGCCGGTCATGCTGGGTGGCGCGGCGCTGACGCGCAACTACGTCGAGAGCGATTGCGCCCGGGCCTACGCCTGCGGCCGGGTGGCCTATGCCCGCGACGCCTTCGACGGGCTCAACCTGATGGACAAGATCGTCGCCGGCGGCTTCGACGGCTACGTGGCGGAGCGCCGCACGGCGCAGCAGGAGAAGACGGCCAAGTCGAGCAAGCCGCGGCGCAGCCTCGGCAAGCCGGCCCAGCCCGACCCGCGCCCGGTGGACCTGGAGGAGACGCGCATCCGGCGTGGCGAACTCAACGCCGGCGTCGCGGTGCCGACGCCGCCGTTCTGGGGCCCGCGGGTGCTTGCCCGCGTGCCGGTCGACGCGCTGGTGCCCTACCTGAACGAGCGGATGCTCTACCAGTTTCACTGGGGCTACCGGAAGCAGGGCCGCCGGCTCGAGGAGTACATGGCGTGGGCGCGCAAGGAGCTCCGCCCCGAGCTCAAGCGCATCCTCGATATCGCCAAGCAGCAGGACATCCTGGTGCCGCAGGCGGTCTACGGCTATTGGCCGGCCTGCGGCGAGGGCAACGACGTGGTGCTGTTCGATCCCGCGGATACGACACGCGAGACCGCCCGTTTCGCCCTGCCGCGCCAGGCCCGGGAGGGCGGCCTGTGCATCGCCGACTTCCTGCGCGACAGCGCGTCGGGCGCGCGCGACGTCATCGGCCTGCAGGTCGTCACCGTCGGCCAGCGGGCCTCGGACGTGGCCCGCGAATGGTTCGCCGACAACCGCTACCGCGACTACCTCTACCTGCACGGATTGGGCGTCGAGCTGGCCGAGGCGCTCGCGGAATATGTTCACAAGCGGATCCGTGCCGAGCTCGAATTCGGCCACGAGGATGCCCGCGACATGGGCGAGATGCTGCAGCAGGGCTATCGCGGCTCGCGCTACTCCTTCGGCTATCCCGCCTGCCCCAACCTGGAGGACCAGGGGCCGCTGCTCGCGCTGCTCGAAGCGCCGAGCATCGGCGTCACGCTGTCCGACGACTTCCAGCTCCACCCCGAGCAGTCGACCAGCGCCATCGTCCTGCACCATCCGCAGGCGCGCTATTTCTCGGTCTAACCGGGCCGGGCGGGGCCCGGGCCGCGCCTTGCGGCCATTCGTCGACGCCTGCCGGTCACACAGTTTTCACGCGCGCGTTGGCGGCTCGTTAACCTTGTTCCGCGGATAATCGGCCCGCCAAGCGCCGCAGCGGTCGACGGCGCTCAAGCGATGCATCGGGATCCCGGAATGTCGGACAAAGAGGAGCTGCACAGCCGAGTCGGCCAATTCGAACAGGCCCTGAGCGCCTTCGACAGCAAACAGAAGGCCTTGCTGCACCGGCTGCAGGACGGGCTCGGGCTCGCCCGCCAGAAGCTCGTCGAGCGCAAGCTGGAGATCGAGCGGCTGAAGCGGGAGAACCGCGAGCTCCGGCAGATCATCGACCGCCTGCTGCAATCCGTCGAGGAGCAGTCGAAGGACGCCATGGGCGAGCAGCTCGGCGCCCTCGATCGCGAGCTGGCCTCGCTGATGGCGCTGGCCGACGACGAGGCCGTGCCGGTCAGCGAGCCGGCGAGTTCGGTGCCGGCTGCGCGGGACGGGCCGGGCGGCGACGCGCCGTCGACCGAGCCGGCCGCGGAGGTCGACATTGAGGCCGATGCGGACGATGACGAGCTGACGAGCACTTTTTCGGACATCCAGCGCCGCATTCAGGACCTGGCGGAACAGTTCCCGAAGGACGAGATATCGGCTGAAGCGTCGGCCCCGGCGGTTGCCGAGCCGGCCGAGCCGGCGCCGGCTCCCGCGGTGGAAGCGACTGCGTCCGCAGCCCCCGCCGCAACCGGAGCCGAGACGCCGCCCGCTGCCGCGACGCCCAGCCACCCGGCGCCCAGCCAAGCAGCACCGTCTTATCGGCCCGCCGCGCGGCCTGCGCCCGCGCCGGCCAAAAGCTATTCCAACGCGCGCGGCCCGCTCGACGCCGAGGTCGGCTATGCGCTCAGCGTGCTGCGCCAGATGCGCCGCAGCGACAAGCTCTTTTCGATCGAGGACATACGCGGGCTGATCAACGGTAAGTTCGGCCTCGAGCTCACGGCGCAGCAGGACTCGCAGATCCGCGCCTCCCTGTCGCGCCGCGACGGCGTCTATCCCAATCCGAAGAACGAGAATTTCTGGCGCTTCGGCGACGCGGCGTGAACCTCGCACGGCGCGGGCGCGGCCAGCTCGCCGCGGGACGCCAGGATTGGACGGTGGGCCGTCGGCCAGACCTCTCCCGATCAATGGCCGCGCAGCGCTGCGGCGGCATCCTCCAGTCCCATGACCATGCTGACGAGTTCGGTTCGATTCGATGCGCCAAACTTCTTGAAGATCTTGGTGAGCTGCATTTTCACGGAGACCTCCTGGATCCCCAACGACTGTGCGATCGCCTTGTTGGGCAGTCCCTGGACCAGGAGCTTCAGGACCTGCCGCTGTCGCACCGTGAGTTTGCCCAGTGGCCCTTCCTCGACCGCCGGCTTGGATTCGTCGTGTAGCGATTCGAGGATCGTCGATGGAATGTACTGGTGGCCGGCGATGACCAGCTTCAGGACATGAATCAGGGCTTCGGCGTTGAGGTGCTTCGGTACCACGCCGGCCGCCCCCGCCTTGATCAGGTTCATCGCTTCGCCCCGGTCGGCCGCTTTGGACAGGATGACGATGGGGACCTCTGGAATTGCCCGGGCCAGTTCGCTGTAACCGCCCGAGCCGCTCAGCCCGGGGATCTTGCTCGAAAGGATGATCGCGTCGAGACCGTTCGATCGCGACGCAAGCTCCAGCGCTTCGGGCAGGCTGGCGGCGACGGAAACCGAAACACTCTCGTCCAATTCCTGGACGTAGTGCTTGATGCTTTCGCTGACGAGCACATGGTCCTCGATCAGCAGGATTCTCACGGGTTCGCTTCCCCAGGCATCGTCGAATTCAGCCTCGCAATAAACCGGTTCGGACTACGGCGCCGTCGCTGCACTCTTTGTCCCTCGTTCAAGCGTCCGCCTTGGCGTGACCGACGCTATGTCCACGGAAACACCCGTCACGGGTGCTGCGGCCGGTGACCGTGCCAGACCCCCGCGCGCCGTCGGCGTGTGGCGTCGGAACGGCTATCCGTGGGCGCGCCCAATCCATCGAAAGATGGTTTCCACGCGCCGCGAGCGAATCCCCACCGCCCGGCGCGGGGTCCGCTGGATTCAATGCCGCCGTCCCCGACCGAGTCCTACAGATATAGCCGCACCAATCTAAAGAAAATACTTAAGTATGTTACGCCGATTCGGCCACAGGGGCGACTCACGTAGATCAGGTCCGGCCAATCATTTTTGACTTGGTGGCATCGCCGTGTAGTGCGGCGAGGCAGAGGCTAATATTTAGATCAGGATATATACTTTCGTATGGCCTCCATTTTGAGTTAACTGCCAAATGGCTATATCGCATAACCTCAGCGAATACTGAAAGCTAGTGCGATTATCAGGAATGTATACTTATGCAATACGTAATTGCTAGCGGAATTTACCAGGTTTTAGCGAAAACCCCAAATATTCCACAGACCCGAGCAGCGACGCTCGATTCGTGACTAACCGTCAGAGGCGACGGGCCTGTTGCCAGCAATTCTGACGGTATGTCGCGGACGGCTGCGCTAGCCGGGGGACTGGCAGCCGATCCTTGGGCGGCTCCGGGAATTTACAGATGCCCGTGATGCCGGTGCATGACGTGGCGAAGACGACCTACGAACCGGGCGCGGCCTCCGGGCAGGGACCGGATCAGGGGCGAAATGGAGTGCTTCAGAAATGCGAACGAGCCTGACGATCAAGCAGAAGTTCCTCGGCATCACCGTGGCAATCTTGGCCATCTGCGGTGCCACCGGCGCGGCCGGATGGTGGGGCGTAGCCTCCCTCGCGGACAAGATGACGCGCAGCGGCGAGACCATGATGGCGCTGCGCCATCACATGGAAGGCGACATGATGCACGACGCCTTGCGGGCGGACGTGCTGATGGCCCTACAGGTGGCGCAGACGGGTGACGCCCGTCAGCAGGACCAGGTCATGGCCGACCTTCAGGAACACGTCAAGACGCTCGAGACGGCCATGCAGGCCAACCGCGAGCTGGCGCTCGGGCCCGCGGTACAGCAGGCGCTCACGCAGGTGCAAGCGCCTCTCGCCGCCTATGTCGGCGAGGCGCAGAAGATGGTGCGCATGGCGTTCGAGAACAGTCACATGGCGGCCGCGGCCTTCCCGCAGTTCATGCAGAGCTTCTCCGCGATGGAGGAGGCCTTGGCCAACGTCAGCGACGGAATCGAGGCCGCCGCCAGCGCAGCGGAAGAGGCCGGCGCGGCAAGGGCCACAGAGGCGGAAATCCTGATGCTCGTCGCGCTGGCGCTGGCCGTCATGGCGGCGGTCGGGATCTACCTCTACGCGGGCCGTGCGGTGGTGCGGCCGGTCACCGCGGCAACCGACGCCATCGAGGGCTTGGCCCTCGGCAAGGAATCGGTCGAATTCGATTTCGGCGACCGCAAAGACGAAATCGGCCGTATGGGCGCCGCACTGAAACAGCTTGGCGAGGTCATCGGCAATGCCTTCCGGCTGGGTCAGATGGTGGAGGAGATGCCGACGGCGGTGATGACGGCGGACAGCCGGGAATTCAAGATCAACTACATCAACAAGGAGAGCGCTCGGACGCTGAAGCAGATCGAGCACCTGCTGCCGGTGAAGGTGGACGACATCGTGGGCTCCTGCATCGACGTGTTCCACAAGAACCCGGAGCATCAGCGCCGGCTGCTGTCCGACCCGTCCAATCTGCCGCACCATGCGGTGATCGCGCTCGGCGAGGAGAAGCTGGATCTGCGGGTCTCGGCGCTGCGCAACAAGGCGGGCGACTACATCGGCCCGATGGTGAGCTGGAGCGTGGTGACGGAGCAGGTCAAGCTGGCGACCTCGGTGAAGGAGGTCGTCGAGGTGGTGGCCTCGGCGGCGACCGAGATGGAGTCGACGGCGCAGTCGATGTCGGCGACGGCGGAGGAGACGAGCCGCCAGGCGACGGCGGCGGCGGCGGGTGTGGAGCAGGCCTCGACGAACGTGCAGACGGTGGCCTCGGCCTCGGAGGAGCTGGCGAGCTCGATCACCGAGGTGAGCCGCCAGGTCGCGGAGTCGGCCAACATCGCGCGCAGTGCGGTCGAGGAGGCGGGCCGGACGAACACGCAGGTCGAGGGCCTGGTGGCGGCGGCGCAGAAGATCGGCGAGGTGGTGAGCCTGATCTCGGACATTGCGGAGCAGACCAATCTGCTGGCGCTCAATGCGACGATCGAGGCGGCGCGTGCCGGCGAAGCGGGGAAGGGCTTCGCGGTGGTGGCGGCGGAGGTGAAGAACCTGGCCAATCAGACGGCGAAGGCGACGGAGGATATCTCGGCGCAGATCGCGGAGATCCAGGGCGCCACGGGGGACGCGGCCTCGGCCATCAAGGGGATCGCGGAGACGATCACCAAGGTGGACGAGATCGCCGCCTCGATCGCCTCGGCGGTGGAGGAGCAGGGTGCGGCGACGCAGGAGATCGCGCGCAACGCCCAGCAGGCCTCGCAGGGCACGACGGAGGTGTCGAGCAACGTCTCCGGCGTGACCCAGGCGGCGGCGGAGACCGGCACGGCCTCGGGCCAGGTGCTGGAGGCCGCCAAGGGCCTGGCCGGGCACTCGACCAGCCTGGCGCAGGAGGTCGAGCGCTTCCTCGCCTCGCTCAACGCCGCCTAACTCGTGTCTGGGGCCGATGGCCGGTCCGACGCGGCGAACCCCATCCGAGGGAACGCCGCGCCGACCGGCCACCGGCTCGTCGAAACGGTCTATGGACACGAGCATCGCTGGTGTGCGGCGCACGCGGGGCTTTCCGGAGATGGACCCGCTGCCGCTTCATGGCGTGCAATTCGGCGTGACGCCGAGAATACGCTCGCTTCGGGTAAGCGGAGGCCGGACCGTACGCCGTCGTTGCAAGCGCGAACCCTCTCGCGGCATCCACCGAGGCCCAGGAGAAATGCGCGAGTATTCCATGATGGAGATGCCCTTCGCGCCGGTTCGAAGGGATCGCTCTCAGCCCACGAAATTTCGACTGCCCGGCGACATCTTTCGGAACGGGCCAGTTTCTTCGGTGACACTCGCGTTTGAGGCACACGCAAGCATGGAAAGAGATTGGGGAAATACAAACAAGTACTACACCCTAGAATAATCAGTAATCGTATGGATAAAAGAAAGACAGTAGTATAGTATACTTTTGAAACCCGTGTCACTTTCGAAAATTTACCAAGTTTTAAAAAAACCACAAATATTTTACGGACCCGGACGGCGAACTCGAAGCATTGCCGGCGGATGAAGGTGGCGGGGCGTAGACCGCAATTTTGACGGCGGACGCGGCCCCGGCATCTGAAATGAGGTGAGAGCGTTTGGTAGCGCACTTCAGCACAGGTCGGGAAACGTCCGGCGGAGACTGCAGAAAAGGAGAGGGGTACGTGATGTCGATTTTCAAAGGGATCCGCTTAAACCAGATTCGCACCAAGCTTGCGGCATTGTTTCTGGTTTTCGGCGCCGTGCCGGCGCTAATCGTTTTCGCGGTCTACATGTGGGGCGAAGGGGACTTTCGCAAGGGGGCGGGCGACCCCTTGAAGTTCACCGCGGCACAGATCAATGAGGTGATCGATCGCAACCTTTTCGAACGCTACGGCGACGTCCAGGCGTTCGGCCTCAATACCGCGGCCCAAGAGCCGGCCAACTGGCAGCGGCCCGGCGGCGATAATCCACTGGTCGCCGCCATGGACGGATACATGACCGGGTACGGCATCTACCGGCTCATGATGCTGGTCGGGACGCACGGCGAAGTGCTCGCCGTGAACGATGTCGATCCGAGCGGTCGCCCGCTCGACACCAGGGGGCTGTACGGCAAGAACTTCGCCGATGCGGCCTGGTTCAAAAACTCGATGCAGGGAAGGTTCCTCGATGGGGACGGCGGGCTGACCGGTACCTTCGTCGAGCAGCCGGCGGCCAACGAGACCGTGGGAACGCTTTATGGGGACGACGGCTTCGTCATGACGTTCGCGGCGCCGGTCCGCAGCGATTCGGGGGAGATTCTGGGCGTCTGGGTGAATTTCGCCGACCTCGGGCTCGTAGAGGATATCGTCGCCAAGTTTCATGAGAGCTTGGTTTCTCAAGGCTATTCCGGCGCGGAATTGACCGTCCTGGGTCCGAAAGGAGAGATTCTTGTCGATTACGATCCTTCGGGCCAGGGTTGGTCCACTTATGTTCGTGACGACAATGTGATCGGCAAGCTCAACCTTGTCGATAAGAACGTCGATTCCGCTGTCGCCGCCGTCAAAGGCGGAACCGGCTGGATGGTCTCTTTTCATGCCCGCAAGAAGATCGATCAGGTTGCCGGTTATGCGCACAGTCATGGCGTCTACGGATATCCGGGGCTGGGCTGGTCGACGCTGGTTCGCGTGCCGACGGCCGAGGGCTTCGCGACCGTCGACCGGGTCAAGATGATGATGATAATGGCAATCGTGGCCTCGATTGCCATCTGCATCGCGCTCGGCATCATGATGGGGACATTCGCGTCGCGTCCGATCCGCGCCGTGGCGGCGGCGATGGACAAGATTCGCCAGGGCGATACCACTGTCGATCTCGAAACCAAATCGACCGACGAGATCGGCGATATGTTCAAATCCCTCATAGGGCTGCGCGATACGGTGGCTCGCGCCTTCGAACTCGGCCAGATGGTCGAGGAGATGCCGACGGCGGTGATGACGGCGGACAGCCGGGAATTCAAGATCAACTACATCAACAAGGAGAGCGCTCGGACGCTGAAGCAGATCGAGCACCTGCTGCCGGTCAAGGCGGACGACATCGTGGGCTCCTGCATCGACGTGTTCCACAAGAATCCGGAGCATCAGCGCCGGCTGCTGTCCGACCCGTCCAATCTGCCGCACCATGCGGTGATCGCGCTCGGCGAGGAGAAGCTGGATCTGCGGGTCTCGGCGCTGCGCAACAAGGCGGGCGACTACATCGGCCCGATGGTGAGCTGGAGCGTGGTGACGGAGCAGGTCAAGCTGGCGACCTCGGTGAAGGAGGTCGTCGAGGTGGTGGCCTCGGCGGCGACCGAGATGGAGTCGACGGCGCAGTCGATGTCGGCGACGGCGGAGGAGACGAGCCGCCAGGCGACGGCGGCGGCGGCGGGTGTGGAGCAGGCCTCGACGAACGTGCAGACGGTGGCCTCGGCCTCGGAGGAGCTGGCGAGCTCGATCACCGAGGTGAGCCGCCAGGTCGCGGAGTCGGCCAACATCGCGCGCAGTGCGGTCGAGGAGGCGGGCCGGACGAACACGCAGGTCGAGGGCCTGGTGGCGGCGGCGCAGAAGATCGGCGAGGTGGTGAGCCTGATCTCGGACATTGCGGAGCAGACCAATCTGCTGGCGCTCAATGCGACGATCGAGGCGGCGCGTGCCGGCGAAGCGGGGAAGGGCTTCGCGGTGGTGGCGGCGGAGGTGAAGAACCTGGCCAATCAGACGGCGAAGGCGACGGAGGATATCTCGGCGCAGATCGCGGAGATCCAGGGCGCCACGGGGGACGCGGCCTCGGCCATCAAGGGGATCGCGGAGACGATCACCAAGGTGGACGAGATCGCCGCCTCGATCGCCTCGGCGGTGGAGGAGCAGGGTGCGGCGACGCAGGAGATCGCGCGCAACGCCCAGCAGGCCTCGCAGGGCACGACGGAGGTGTCGAGCAACGTCTCCGGCGTGACCCAGGCGGCGGCGGAGACCGGCACGGCCTCGGGCCAGGTGCTGGAGGCCGCCAAGGGCCTGGCCGGGCACTCGACCAGCCTGGCGCAGGAGGTCGAGCGCTTCCTCGCCTCGCTCAACGCCGCCTAACTCGTGTCTGGGGCCGATGGCCGGTCCGACGCGGCGAACCCCATCCGAGGGAACGCCGCGCCGACCGGCCACCGGGGCCCGGGGCTGGGCCGAAGAGGGTCCAATCTCTATATGGCGCACCGCGCTTGAGTTCGCTTGAGGCCGGGAGAGGCCCATTCAATCCGTCCGATGAGGAGGCTTGCCTTGACCGATAAGGTCGTCCAGCTGTGGAGCGCGGCTACGCCGAACCCCCGCACCGCCCTGGAGAGTCGCGATTTCGTTGCCGGCTACGGCCGGCTCGTCGAAACGATCGAATCGACCATCCCGATGCTGGAGATCGCCGCCCGGAATGACGGGCAGGCCCACCTCAAGCCGATCGCGATCGCCTATCGCTGGGCGCTCAAGGAGCTCTATGCCGCTCAATCCGCGGGACCGGCGGAGGTCAAGAGCGTCGCCATGGTCTGCGGATTGCTCGAGGCGCTGGCCCAGGTCCTGCCGAAGGCCGGCAAGGCTCCGGGCGACCGCCGGTCGGGGGCCTAGAAAAGACGGCCCGGTCCGCCCGGCACCCGCGGCGCCCTCGGCCCCGCGCGCGCCTTACAAGAGCCCCATCGACTTGAAGCTGTTGTGGCCGCTGCGGCCGATCACGACGTGGTCGTGCACGGCGATGCCCAGCTTGGCGGCCGCCTCCTGCACCTCGCGGGTCATGGCGATGTCGCCCTTCGAGGGCGTCGGATCGCCCGAGGGGTGGTTGTGCACCAGGATGAGCGCCGAGGCGCCCAGCTCGAGCGCCCGCTTGATCACCTCGCGGGTATACACCGGCGTGTGATCGACGGTGCCGCGCTGCTGCAGCTCGTCTGCGATCAGGCGGTTCTTGCGGTCGAGAAAGAGCAGGCGGAACTGCTCGACCTTTTCGTGCGCCATAGCCAGGCGGCAGTAGGCGATCAGGCTTTCCCAGGAGGCGATGACCGGCTGCTCGGAGATCTCGGCCAGCGCCATGCGCCGCGCCGCCTCCGGCACCGTCTTGAGCAGCGCGATCGAGGCTTCGCCGAGACCGGGCACCCCGCGCAGCTCGCGCGGGTCGGCGGCAAACGCGCCCGCCAGACTCCCGAACCGCTTGATCAGCGCCTTGGCCAGCGGCTTGGTGTCGCCGCGCGGCTGGGACCCGAACAGCAGGGCCTCCAGCAATTCATGATCGGCGAGCGACTCCGCGCCCTTCTCGAGCAGCCGCCGGCGCAGGCGGGCGCGGTGACCCAGGTGGTGCGGCTTGTCGTGCTCTGCGTCCATGTCGGGGTCCACGCTCCCGACGTTGCGACTATTCGGACAGGCCGTACGGCGGCTTGTCCCAACCCTTGGGCGAAAGCGTGAAGATCTCGTGGCCGTCGGCGGTCACGCCGATGGAATGCTCGAACTGGGCCGAGAGCTTGCGGTCGCGGGTCACTGCGGTCCAGCCGTCTTCGAGGATCTTCACCTCGTAGCGGCCGGCGTTGATCATCGGCTCGACCGTGAAGAACATGCCTTCGCGCAGCATCGCGCCGCGCCCCGGGCGGCCATAATGCAGAACGCTGGGGGCGGTGTGGAACACCCGGCCCAGGCCGTGGCCGCAGAAGTCGCGCACCACGGAGAAACGCTCCGCCTCGGCGTAGCTCTGGATGGCGTGCCCGACGTCCCCCAGGGTCGCCCCCGGCTTGACCACGGCGATGCCGCGCATCATGGCCTCGTAGGTCGTCTCGACCAGGCGGCGCGCCAGGACG
>Ga0210123_1000137_pt1 | contig 47640 bp, 23 predicted proteins | sample Muzzi_PWB_D2_FD_185535 | JGI IMG/M metagenome (GOLD analysis project Ga0210123, IMG submission 185535) | Wetland microbial communities from San Francisco Bay, California, USA, that impact long-term carbon sequestration - Muzzi_PWB_D2 (SPAdes) | ecosystem: Environmental > Aquatic > Marine >... | reverse complement strand
GGCCCAAGAGGAAAAGAAGGGCGGAAGCAATGGGGAGGATTCGAACGACGGTCGAGCCAAGGACTGGAACGGGCTCCACGTGATCGTCGAGCTGGTTGACTCAGCAAATGAAAGGGTGGTCGATGAGATCGCGCGAGACTTTCCGGGAATGGTGGAGCGAGTCTCCGGACTTCAAGTGCGAACCTGTCTCATTGCCCAGGCGGCACTCAGCGAGGGTGTGACAGAGCTCTATCAGGATCTGCTGCGTGTGTCCGAAGACACCAACGAGGTCTATACGCTGCCGATCCCGAGCTCTGCGGTTGGGATGACTTTCCGGGACTACGCGGCTACGATTCTGGGTCAAGTGACCGACAATCCCATGATTCCCCTTGGGGTTCAGCGCTCCATCGGCGGCGCCAACCGGATGTTCAGCAACCCGCGCCCGAAAGAGGAGGGGTATGTGCTCGAAGTTGGGGATGCGCTCGTAGTCATGGCGTATGAGCCTCCGAAAGAGGGGGCGTTGCCGGCTCCTTGAAGACGCCCATGTGCTTCCAGCCTTGTAGGGCACACCATGGAAGGGGGTGCGCTCGGGCTCTCCTTCGTCGCCCCAGGCTTCTTCAACAGAGACTTACCTTACGGCCGCAGCCCGTAGCGCTCCATGGCGGCCGCCGCCTGGCCGAGGTTGCGCTCGGCCACGGCGAGGGCCATGCGCGCTTCCCGGGGGCTGTGCCGGCTGCAGGCTTCCGCCATGGAGGCGAAGCTCTGGAAGGCGTTCTGGAGCGGACCTTCGACTGTCGAGTCGGGCGGGTGGAGGGCGGATGGGTCCCGGAGCAGGCGGTTGATCTGGCTGCTCAGGTTGACGCAGGTGATCGACCGCACCGTCTCTTCGTTGCGGATTGGGCCGAGGATGCTCCCCAGGGCCTGTTTGAAGGGCGCCACCTTGCGGCTGTAGTCGGCATGCCATTCGGCCATGGTCATGGGGCCGCTCCGTGCGCGGCGCCTGCCCTCGTTCCGCGGAGCGTGTGGCCGTTGCACGAGTTGGTCGAACTCCTCGTCGTAGCGCACGAGTTGGGTCGGCCAGGAGGCCGGCGCCTGGTGGATGCACCAGTCCCATACCGCACGGTCGAATTCCGCGACGCTCATGCCGAGCACCCGGTCGATCGCCTGCTCGGTGGTCAGGCCCTCGCGGAACGCGCGGACGAATCCGCGGATCGACTTCACTCCGTGCACCGCTTCGAGGTAGTGCACCACCCAGGCCGCCTCGCCGTAGGCCAGGTCGACGAGCTGGGGCTCGGCGAACCCGTCGAGGATCGGCTCGATCAAGGGGAAGGCGATCACCCGGCCCTCGCGCGCGAGATCCGGGATCGGGTTGACCCGCCCCGGGAGCATCTCCACGTGCTGGGCGAGACCTTCGTGGAACCAGTTGGGAGCCTGGTCGAAGGTCGCCTGACCGAGCAGCGCGTGGGCCTCCTCGTGACTGACGATGCTGACCAGCCGGGGGTGGAGGCTGCGCAGATCGGCGAGCGGCACCCGCACCCGGCCGTCGTAGAGGCCGAGCACGGCGACGCCGCCCGAGTAGGCGTGCATGAACCGCTCGAGGGGGAAGAGGTCGACCTCGATCGGGTAGCCGGATTCGAGCGGCACCCAGCGGCCGATCCGTTCACGCTCCGCTTCGAGCACCGTGGCGAGCTGCTTGGCGTACTTCTCGCCGGTGACCTTGGGATAGACGACCTCGAAATGGTCGCTCCAGTGACGTTCCGGATCGGCGTAGAGCCAGCGCTCGAGGCCGATCTGCTGGATCCGGCCTTCGTTGCGGGCGAGGGGGGAGAGGGACGAGGCCTTGCGGATCAACCGCAGTGCTACGTCGTACTCCTGGTCGCTCACGAACAGCTCGGCGAGCTGGTAGAGCACCCCCGGTGCCGGCCGCTTGCTCTCGATCGAGATCCTCGCCAGGTGGATGAGCAACTCCCGTGCGTCGGCGCCACGGGAGGTCTGGCGCAGGGCCTGGGCACGGAGCTGGACCAGGATCGCCGGGACCCGGGCGACCTCGTCGCCGATGCTGTCGGTCAGGAGCACCAGCTCCTCCCACCGGTTGCGCCGGGCGAGGGCGGCGGCGGCTTCCAGGATCTGCCGGCGCAGGCGAGGCTGGCCGAACGACGCCAGGTTCGCGGCCTGCTCGGTGATCGTGTCGAGGCGCGCGAGGGCCGCCTCCTCTTCGCGCCGGTCCCACTCGCCGGCGTTGCTGAGGACCGTGCCCCGCGGCGCCAGGGCGGAGCCGCCCGGCACCTCGATCATGGTGGCCTCTCCGGGGGCGCCGATCTCGATCCGGAGCAGTCGTCCCAGGGCGGACGAACGGGCGCCGGCCGGCAGCCGGATGGCCCGCCGGCCCAGGTCCCGGGGCTCGACCGTCGGCTCTTCGGGGGAGCTCGGCTCGATCAGCGGAAAGAGTGTCGCCCGGGCCGTCAGGGTCGCGAGCACCGGGTCGTCGAACAGGTCCGCGCGGGAAATTGGCCGTTCAGCCCAGGCGGTCCGGAGGAACTCCTCGCCCTCCGCGGGTTGGCTCTCGATGAGGGCGATCTGGGCGCGGATGTACCAGACCTCGGCGACTCGGGATCCCATCTCCGCGATCTGCACCGCCTCGACCTCCGCCTGGCTGTCGAAGCCCAGGTTGGCGAGCGCGGCGGCCGCCTCCAGCCGCAGGCCGTCGTGGTCCGGACCGAGGCTCCGGGCCCGGTCGAAGCGGAAGGAGGCTTCGGCGTCGTCGCCGCGGGTGGTGGCGAGGTGAGCCCGGAGCAGCTCGGCCAGGGGCACCGGTCCGGGGTCGGGAAGGCTGGTGAGGATCGCTTCGGCGTGCCGCAGGTCGACCTGGCGAAGCAGGAGCTGGGCGCGCCAGAGATCGGCCACCTGGCGGAGCAGGCCTCCGGGCGCCACCCGCGCGATGTCCTCTTCGATGGCCAGCGGGTCGCCGTCGGTGGCGAGCGCCCAGCGGATGTCGCGGAGAGTGCCGAGGCGGGGCTGGCCGGTGGCACTCTCGGCGCCTCCGGCCACCGCGCCCCGGGCCGCCTCACCGCGGGCCGAGTCGATCTCGGAGGCCCGCGGTTCCGCTTCGTCGCCGCCGCAGGCCGTGACCAGGAGCAGGACGCCCGCAACGGTCGTCGCCAGGGCGAGCCCCGCGAGGTGGCGAACCGAGCGTGACCGGCGGGAGATGGCCGCGCCGGCCAGAAGCACCGAGAGCGCGACGAGCGTCCAGAGCATCCAGAGCACCCAGAGTGCCCAGCGCGCGGGCGGGAGGGCGGTGGCCGGGCCGAGCCGTGGCCCCCCGCCTCCGTCGACGCCTCCCTCGGACGCGGCGCCGAGGCCAGGAGCCGGGTCGGCGAAGGGCGTCTCCTTCGGTGAAGGATCGGCCAGGCTCCGGAGCTCGAGGATCCGCCAGCCGTCGCCGGCCGCGGGGTCCGCTGCGGGGTCCCGGACGAGGCGGAGGGTGAGGGTGTCCTCGGCGCCGGACGGGAAGACGACCGTGAAGACCGCCAGATCGTCCGGCGTCCCGGGAGAGGGCGTCTGGAGGGTCCAGGCCGAGCCGCCCGGCGGTCCGGCCCGCACCTCGAGCTCGCGCCGCGCCTCGTCAGGTGCGAGGGCGGACCACGGACACTCCGGGTCCAGCCGCTCGGCCCATGCCGCGGCGCCCTGATCCAGGTAGATCGCCGCGAGCTCGACCGCCGCCCGCTCGGCGTCGCTCACCGGCCGCGGAGCGAGCGCCGAGCTCTTGCCCCGATCGAGACCGAAGGCCGGTCCCCCGCTCGCACCCGCCGCGGCGAGGGTCAAGAGAACCGTGGCCGCCACGATGGCGGTCCCGCACCGTCGATCCGTTCCGATCACTGTCCCGCTCCCGAAGCTCCCAGATCCCGCCGTGCGACCTTCGTGCTCGCCGAGGGCCGCGCCGATTCAGAGGGTTCGTGATGGCGCACTCTACTTGGGGTATGGCATTCGGTGCACGACCCTTTCTCCTCTCCTTGGAGCCCACCCGGCCGGGTGGTTTGTCGCCCACCCGGTTCCCACCCCGATACACTACCCCTGCGGGTATTTGTGATCGGCGCGGTCACTTGACACTATTCGCGTAGGTCGAAATCGGTCCCTCCGCCGGTTTCGACGACAGGATGACGACGAGCACTCCCACTCCCCCCGTCGTCCCGGGCTCGACCTATGCCGGGGACCAGGCGTACCCTTGTCGGGGCGCCGGGCGTGGAACACCGAACAGGAGATAGAACGATGGCGAACCGACCGGGTCGGACTCCGTCCCATGGTCACCCCGTCGCGGCGAGCCCGGCGCAGATCGCCGAGGAGCATCGCCGCCTGCGCGAGCTCCTGGCGCGCATCGAGACCACCCGCGACCTCCAGCCGCTCCTCGAGCTGCTGGGCGAGCTCCACGCGGAGCTCGAGGAGCACTTCGCCCACGAAGAGGCGGCGGGTGGGCTCGAGGACGTGATCGACGGCGCGGCGCCCCATCTGCTCGAGCGGGTCGAAGGCCTGTTCGAGGAGCACCGGTACTGCCTCCGGGAGCTGGACCGCCTGCGCGAGCTGGCGCGAGCCACCCTCGACGGACCGGTGGCGGAGGTGATTCAGGGGGTCTCCGGGCTCTGTCATACCCTCCACGAGCACGAGGCGGTGGAGACGGAGCTCCTTTCGAGCGCCCTGTACGACGAGATCGGGGGCAGTGGTTGAGAACGGCCGGGAACCCCCAACGGCCTACGAGCCTCTCAAACGGAAGGTGAGCAACAACGCTGGAGACGTGATGACCAAGAAGAAAGCAACGACCCAACCGGAGGCCGCGGAAGCCGCTGAAGGTGGTGCCTCCGCGGATGCCGCGGGAGGCCGTCGAGTCCTCGAGCAGAGCATCGTAGAGATCGTCAGCGACTCGGGCGAGGGCGCCCAGAAGGCTGGCCAGACCTTCGGCACCGTCAGCGCCAAGATGGGCAACGGCGTGTGGACGGTCGAGATCATCCCGGCCGAGATCAAGCCGCCCGCCCGCTCCCGCGCCGGTGCCTCGGGCATCCGCGTGCGGATCGGCTCCACGGCGGTCACCAACATGGGTGACGAGGCCGACCTCGTGGTCGCCTTCAACGAGCAGGTGCTCTACGGCCGGATCGCCCAGGGGGCGTACCGCCCCGGCACCGTGGTGCTGCTCGAGAACAAGTGGAAGGACGATCCACAGGAAGACATCCGGCAGCAGTACGCCGAGGCGCTCGAGGAGTTCCGCGCCAAGGGGCTGGACGTCCGCGAGCTGCCGCTCGAGGAGGCCTGCAAGCAGGTCGTCGAGAACCCCCGCCTGGGCAAGAACATGTTCGTTCTCGGCATGCTCTGCCAGATCTACGGCCGTGACCTCCAGAAGGCCCTGGACGAGATCCAGGTCGTCTTCGGCCGCAAGGGCGAGAAGGTCGTCGGGATGAACCAGAGCCTGATCCGGGCTGGCTGGGACTATGCGGCCGAGAAGCTCGGCCTGGCGTTCGAGGTGCCGCCCTGGGAGAACGACAAGCCGTTGGTGGTGATGAACGGCAACCAGGCGACCGGCCTGGGGGTGATGGCCGCGGGCATGGAGCTCGTCTCCATGTACCCGATCACGCCGGCCACCTCGGTCTCCCACTACCTGGCCCGGGGCTTCCCGCGTGTGGGCGGCGTCGTCCATCAGGCCGAGGACGAGATCGCCGCGATCGGCTTCGCCATCGGCGCGAGCTACGCCGGCAAGACCGCCTGCACCGTGACCTCCGGTCCGGGTCTGGCGCTCAAGACCGAGTTCCTGGGGCTCGCGGTCATGGCCGAGGTGCCGCTGGTGGTGATCCTGGTCCAGCGGGGCGGCCCGTCGACCGGTCTGCCCACCAAGGTGGAGCAGGGCGACCTCCTGGCCGTCCTCTACGGTCAGCCCGGCGACGCCCCGAAGGTGGTGGTGGCGCCGGCGACGATCGAGGAGTGTTACCACTTCGTGCCCATGGCCCGGAAGCTGGCGGAGGACTTCCGCACGCCGGTCATCATGCTGACGGACACCAACCTGGCGACCGGCGTGGCGCCCTTCCCGCGTCCGACCGTCGACGCCGACGTGATGGCTGCGCCGCTCGACCTGTCGCCGTGGCCTGAAGGGCTCCGACCCTACGATTGGGACCCGGAGACGGGTCTCTCGCCACGGCCGATTCCGGGACAGCGGGGCGGCGAGTACTGCCTGACCGGCCTCGCCCACACCCAGCTCTCCAAGGTCGCCTACGACCCGATCTCGAACCAGACCGGGTGCGCCATGCGCAGCCGCAAGATGGCGGCCCTCGCCAAGACCCTGGTGCCGCCGGAGATCCACGGCGACGACGAGGGTGACCTCCTGGTGGTCGGCTGGGGCTCGACCCTGGGCGCCATCGACGAGGCGGTCGACCGGCTGCAGGCCAAGGGCCGCAAGGTCTCCTCGGTCCATCTGCGGTTCCTGTCGCCGCTCGAACCGGGGCTCGCCGAGATGTTTGCCCGCTTCAAGCAGGTCATGACCGTGGAAATCAACTACAGTGACCGGCCCGGCGATCCGTTGATCGACCAGGAGACGCGGCGCCGGGCGCAGCTCGCCGCGCTGTTGAGACAGAAGACTCTGATGGACGTCGACTCCTGGAGCGTCGTCGAGGGGCAGCCCCTGGCGCCGCGGGTGGTCGAAGAGGTCCTGCTGGCGCGCCTCGAAGGACGGCCGGATCCCCGGAGCGAAGCGGTGCCGACGGCGCAGGTGACCTCTGAGCAGCAAGAAGCGGAAGGAGAGCTGGCATGTTCGGTCTGAAGGAAGACTGGTCCCTCGAGGTTCCGGAGCGGTACTTCACCCTGGAGAACTACGCCGGCGGCGTGGCTCGCTGGTGCCCTTCCTGCGGCGACCACGCGGTCCTCTCGGCGGTCCAGAAGATCTGCCGCGACGAGCAGCTTCCGCCGGAGAAGGTGGTGGCGGTCTCGGGCATCGGGTGCTCCAGCCGCTTCCCCCACTACATGCACACCTACGGCTTCCACGGCCTCCACGGCCGGGCCCTGCCGGTGGCCTGCGGCGTCAAGAGCCGCCGTCCCGACCTCCACGTTTGGGTGGCGACGGGCGACGGAGACTGCTGCTCGATCGGCGCCGGCCACTGGGTGCACGCGCTGCGCTACAACATGAACATGACCGTGATGCTGTTCGACAACAACGTCTACGGCCTGACCAAGAAGCAGACGTCGCCCACCAGCCCCCAGGGCCTGGTCACCAACACCCACCCCGGCGGCGCATGGCTGCCGCCGCTCAACGTGCTCCAGACGACCCTGGGCTTCACCAACATCTCGTTCGTCGCCAGGACCGTCGACTGGAACCCCCTGCACCTCTACCAGACGCTCAGGCGCGCCTACGAGCACAAGGGGCTGTCGTTCGTGCACATCCTCCAGCGGTGTCCCACCTACACGGAGGGGATCTTCGAGCAGTTCCGGAACAACCCGGAAAACGTCCTGCTCCTGACCCACGAGAACGGCGTGCCGGCCGACCCGGCGGTGGCCAAGATGTACAAGAACCAGATGGAGCACGACCCCGCCGACCTGAATCGGGCCCGGGAGCTGGCCGACGAGAGCGGCCGTCTGCCGATCGGCCTGTTCTACTGGAACCCGAACGCTCCTCTCTATGACGAGTACCTGAAGGTGGGCATGGGTATGACCCAGGAGGAGAAGAAGGCCGGCCTCGAGAAGGAGCTCGATCGCTTCGCGATCTGACGAGCTCCTTCTGGACGCGATCCGAGACAGCCAAGGCCAACTTCACCGACCAGCTTGGACACATAGACGATGACGGTCAAAACCGACTCGAACACACAACGGACGAAGCCCCCGACGGGCGACGATGCCCAGAAGGCGCTCCGGCGCTTCTTCGTCTTCGGTCCCGAGGCCGAGGACAAGGGCCCCGCCGCCGGCGTGCTGCCGGCCCATCTCGCCCCGTTCCGGAACGTCGCCCGGGTGCGAACCGAGTACCCGCTCTTCCTCGGGCCCCGATACCTGGCCCGACATCTGGAAGCTTCCCTGGGCGAGGCCGAGGCCGGCACCGGGGCGCTCTGTCTCGGCTTCGACGAGCTGATGGCGCGGGTGCGCCGGACGCTCGAGGGCGAGGCCCCGGGCGGATCGCTCGGGCAGATTCTGCGCGACAACCTGAAGCGCCTCGAAGGCCACATCCTCGATCTGCTCGCGGACGAGGACGGTGCCACGGCCGACGCCCGGGAGACCCTGGCCGCCGCCGGCGTCGCCATGGTCGAGGCCCTGGCCAAGGAGTCCGGGCTCTCCGGCGCCGACCGCGAGGCGCTGGAGAAGGAGGTGGCGCGCATGGCCTCCGCCCTGCCGCCCGCGCCGGAGGGCACCGCCCGCCTGGTGGGGCCGCGGCGTGGGCTCGCCCTGGAGCTTCTTCGCCATGCGCTCCTCGACGGCCACGGCACCACGCGTGAGTCGTTCATCCTCGAGACCCGGGACCTGGCGGCCAAGGGCCGCGCCGTGCTCGATGCCGACCGGCGCAAGAGCCCCGACGTGCGTGCGGCGGAGACCGCCGGCGGCGCCATGGGGGAGATGGGCAAGCGCTTCGTCAACCCGGCCGCCATGGCCTCCGTCCTCGGCGACCGCCGGGGGAGCGCGGCCATGGGTGCCGAGCGTCGCGAGCGCCTGGAGAAGGCGGTGGCGGCGCTCGAGGAGGCGCTGGAGCGGTTCCACACGCCCGAGGTCCACCTGATCCACGACGGCTCCCTCCCCTGGCTGGTGCGGAGCCTCGAGCAGTCTGGCGACGGCTGGCTGGCCGAGGCGAGCGCCGATCCGTGCGCGGCGGCGACCGAGGTCTTCGACCGCGCCGCCGAGCGCCTGGCCGCGGCTCTCCGCGCCCGGGAGCGCGTGCTCCTCGAGACCTCGGGCGAGTACGAGGCCGAGCGCCACGAGCCCTGGCTCGAGCGGCTGGCCGGGCTCGACTGGCGCTCGTTCGCCGCGGCCGACGCCGGGCTGATCGAGCCGGTGATCGTCGTCGAGTCGGCCGGCGCCCTGGCCGACCGCGGCGTCGTGAGCCTGTCGAAGCTGCTGCGCTCCGGCCGTCCGGTGCAGGTGCTGGTCGACATCGACCCGGCGGTCGATCCGGGTGCTGGCGACGGCGCCGCCCCGGGAGCCGAGTCCCGGTTCGAGCCGGCCTACCTCGGCATGAGCCATCGGGAAGCCTTCGTCCAGCAGTCCTCCGAGTCGCGGCCCCTCCATTTGATGGAAGGCTTCCTGCGGGCCGCCTCGTCGAGCCGCACGGGGCTCCATGTGGTGGCGCCCTGGTCGGAGGCGGAGAAGGAGACCGGGGAGGCGCTCCACCCGGCGCTGATTGCAGGCGCCGCCATCGACGGCCGTGCCCACCCGCTGTTCCGCTACGACCCCGACACCGGTCCCTCCTGGGCCCACCGTCTCGACTTCGGCGGCAACGCCGAGCCCGCGGAGGACTGGCCGGGCACCGAGGGTGGCGAGACCGGAGGGCAGCCGTTCACCTTCGCCGACTTCGCCCTGCTCGACCCGGCTCTCCGGCGCCATCTGCGACCGGTCGCCGGCCCGGCCGGCGAGAACCTCGTGCCGCTCGCCGAGTGGCTCGACCTGCCGGCCGACGAGGCGCTCCACCAGATTCCGACGATCGACGCCGCCGACGCCGGTGGCCGCTCCGTACGGCTCGCGGTCTCCCGTCCCCTGGCGCTCGAGTGTCGCGACCGGCTCGGCTTCTGGCGTACTCTCCAGGAGCTCGCCGGGGTCAAGAGCGAGTACGTTCGCCGGGCGTCGGAAGCGGTGCGCGAGGAGCTGGAGCAGGCCGCCCGCGAAGAGCGGGAGCGCATGGCGGCGGCCCACGCGGCCGAGCTCGAGATGATGCGCGAGCGGGCCTCGCGCGAAGCGGTGGACCGGCTGACCGCGGCGCTGCTCGACGTCGACCTGGGTCTCTTCGCCGAGCCGGCACCCGCCGCGCCCTCGTTCGTCGGCAAGACGGTGGACGAGGTGGCCGAGAGCCTGCTCGCGGCCGTCGGCGGCCTGGGTGACGACGAGCTGGCCGCCGGTGACGGCTCACCGTCTACGAGCGGAGCGGTCTCGGAGGCCGCCGACCGCCTGCTGGCATTGATCGATACGCCCGAGCTGGATCGGGTCCTGGAGTAACGTCAGGACATCACCGAGTCAATACACCGCGGCGCCCGCCTTCCGTCCCCTGGCGGAGGCGGGGCGGCCGCGAGGAGTCATTCTGATGAAGGCCACGGAAGCACGTGAACGAGCCGCCAAGACCGCCCGGTACCCCGGAGTCCCGGCGGCCATGGACGGGACCTCGGCGGTGGTTGCCATGGAGACCGCGGCCGGCGAGGCTGCGGGCGCCTACCCGATCACGCCGTCGACCCAGATGGGCGAAGGTTGGGCTCTCGTCGCCGCCCAGGGCCGCCCGAACGTCAACGGCCGGCCGCTGATCTTCTTCGAACCCGAGGGCGAGCACGCGGCCGCCGGCGTCACGGCGGGTCTGTCGATGATGGGTCTGCGCTCGACCAACTTCTCATCGGGCCAGGGCATCGCCTACATGCACGAGTCGCTCTACGCGGCGGTCGGCAAGCGCCTCACCTACGTGCTGAACATGGCGTGCCGGGCGATGACCAAGCACGCGCTCAACGTGCACGCCGGGCATGACGACTACCACGCGATCGACGACACGGGCTTCTTCCAGCTCTTTGCCAAGGATGCCCAAGAGGCGGCCGATCTCAACCTGATCGCCCACCGGATCGCCGAGATGGCCTTGAACCCGGGCGTCTGTGCCCAGGACGGCTTCCTCACCAGCCACGTCATCGAGTCGTTGCTGCTGCCGGAGCGCGAGCTGGTCAAGGAGTACCTGGGCGACCCGAGCGACCTCATCGAGTCGCCGACGCCGGCCCAGCGCCTGGTCTTCGGTGACAAGCGGCGCCGCATCCCGGAGATGATCGACCACGACAGCCCGGCGATGATCGGCGTGGTCCAGAACCAGGACAGCTACGCCCAGGGTGTCGCGTCCCAGCGTCCGTTCTTCTTCGGCCACATCGCCGAGATCGCCGACCGGGCGATGGCCGAGTACGCCGAGCTGACCGGCCGGCGCTACCGCCGGGCCATGGGCTACAAGACCGAGGACGCGGACGTGGTGCTGGTGGGCCAGGGCTCGGTCGTCGGCAACGCCGAGGAGGTGGCCGACTACCTGCGCGCCACCCGCGACCTCAAGGTCGGTGTGGTCAACGCGACCATGTTCCGGCCCTTCCCGGCCGACGTCATCGCCGAGCTCCTGGGCGGCAAGCGCGCGGTGCTGGTGCTCGAGCGCCTCGACCAGCCGTTGGCTGCCGACCCGCCGCTGCTCCGCGAGATCCGTACCGCGCTCTCGAAGGCGGTCGAGAACCACCGGGTCGAGGCGGGCAAGCGCCCCTACCCGGACGTGCCGGCGCTTTCGCCGGACCAGGTGCCCGACTTCTACTCGGGCTGCTTCGGCCTGGGCAGCCGGGACCTCCAGCCGGGCGACCTGGTGGCCGCGGTCGAGAACATGCTCCCCGGCCGGCCCGGAGGGGGCCGGCGCCAGTTCTACCTGGGCGTCGAGTTCATCCGCAAGAACGCCAACGGCAAGCTGCCGGCGAAGCTCGCCGCCTGGCAGGAGCAGGTGCTCGAGGCCTATCCGGACGTGGCCGACCTGGCCCTCGAGCCGTCCGGCAACCTGAACCTCCTGCCCGAGGACTCGATGGCGGTCCGCATCCACTCGGTGGGCGGCTGGGGCGCCATCACCATGGGCAAGAACCTGACCATGACGCTCTTCGACCTGGTCGGGCTCAACGTCAAGTCGAACCCCAAGTACGGCTCGGAGAAGAAGGGGCAGCCGACCACCTTCTACAGCGTCTTCTCCCACAGCCCGATCCGGGTCAACTGCGAGCTCAAGCACGTCGACGTGGTGCTCTCGCCCGACCCCAACGTGTTCCGCCATTCGAACCCGCTGTCGGGTCTGGCCGAGGGCGGCACGTTCGTCATCCAGTCGAACCTCTCTCCGGAGGAGCTCTGGGCGAGCTTCCCGGTCTGGGCCCAGCGGATCGTCCGCGACCAGAAGCTCCGGGTGTTCCACCTGGACGCGTTTGCCATCGCCCGGGCCGAGACCGACGCCAAGGACCTCCAGTTCCGCATGCAGGGCAACGCCTTCCAGGGCGCCTTCTTCAAGGCCTCGCCGCTGATGGAGAGCGAGGGCCTCGAGGAGGGGACGCTCTTCGAGGCGGTCCGCGCCCAGCTCCAGAAGAAGTTCGGGCACCGGGGCAAGACCATCGTCGAGGACAACTTCCGGGTGCTGCGCCGGGGCTTCGACGAGGTCCGGGAGCTCGACTGGAAGGAGCTCGAGCTGGGCAAGGAGTCGACCGAGGAGAAGAGCGAGATCACCCCGCCCTGGTACCTGGACCGGGTGCCCGAGGGGGGCGAGGAGCTGACCGGCATCGCCGACCCCTACCGCTTCATGCACCAGGTCTGCTCGGTCTACCAGGACGGCGCCGACCCGATCGCCGATCCCTACTCCGCGATCTCGGCGATCCCGGCGGCGACCGGCATCTTCCGGGACATGACCAACATCCGGTTCGAGGTCCCGGAGTTCATCGCCGAGCGCTGCACCGGCTGCGGCCAGTGCTGGACCCAGTGCCCGGACGCCGCGATCCCCGGCCTGGTGGTCGAGGTCGACAAGGTGCTCCGTGCCGCGGTCTCCGACTGGGCCACGGACGGTGCCGCCAGCGACCGGATGCTGCGGTTGATCGAGCCTCTCGGGCGGGAGGTACGCCGCCTGATCAAGGAGGAGGACTACTCGAGCTTCACCGCGGTGGTCACCCGCGCCTGGCCCAAGGTGGCCGGCGGCCTCGACCTCTCCGAGGACGAGCGCGCCGCCCTCGACGAGGAGCTCGACCAGGTGACCGCGCGGCTCGCCGAGTTCCCGCTCGCCAAGACGGTGCCCTTCTTCACGGTGCCCGAGCGCCAGCAGGAGGGGAGCGGCGGCCTCCTCGCCGTGACCATCAACCCGAACGCCTGCAAGGGCTGCAACCTGTGCGTCGAGGTGTGCCCGGACGAGGCCCTCTACGCCGCGCCCCAGGACGAGGACCTGGTGGCCAAGCTGCGCCGCAACTGGGGCCGCTGGGAGCAGCTCCCGGACACCCCGGACCGCTTCCTCCAGGTGAGCAGCCTGGACGAGGGGATCGGCGTGCTCCACACGCTGCTGCTCAAGAAGAAGACCTACCACTCCATGGTCGGCGGCGACGGCTCGTGCATGGGCTGCGGCGAGAAGACCGGCATGCACCTGATCGTCTCGACCATCGAAGCCGCGATCGCGCCGCGGGTGGCCGACATGGTCGCCAAGCTCGAGGACCTGATCGGCAAGGTCGAGGACAAGGGGAACCATCTGCTGACCCTCTCGGCCGACCTCGAAGGGGTGGCCGAGCTGGGCGAGCTCCACATGGATCTCGAAGTCACCGGCGAGAACCGCGCCCGCCTGGCGCGGGTGTCGAGGACCTTGAAGGAGCTCAAGGACCTCCACTGGCGCTACACCTCCGGCCCCACGGGCCGTGGCCGCGCCTCGCTGGCGATCTCGAACGCCACCGGTTGCTCGTCGGTCTGGGGCTCGACCTACCCGTACAACCCCTACCCGTACCCCTGGGTCAATCAGCTCTTCCAGGACGCCCCGTCGGTGGCGATCGGCATCTTCGAAGGGCTGATGCGCAAGATGGCCGACGGGTTCGCCGCCGTGCGCAAGGCCGAGCTGGAGGTCGAGGACGCCTACGAGCCCGAGGTTCACGACGGCTTCTTCCAGCGTTTCGACTGGCGCCACTTCACGGATGACGAGCTGCGTCTCTGCCCGCCGGTGGTGGTGGTGGGCGGCGACGGCGCCATGCTCGACATCGGCTTCCAAAACGTGTCGCGCCTGCTCGCCTCGGGCAAGCCGCTGCGGGTGATCGTGCTCGACACCCAGGTCTACTCGAACACGGGCGGCCAGGCGTGCACCAGCGGCTTCCACGGCCAGGTCTCCGACATGGCCGAGTACGGCGCCGCGCACCACGGCAAGGAGGAGAACCGCAAGGAGATGGGCCTGATCGCTATGGCCCACCGGGGCGCCTACGTGCTCCAGACCTCCCAGGCTCTGCCCGCCCACATGGTGGCCGGCGTGCTCAAGGGGCTCGGCAAGCGGCGGCCGGCGGTGTTCAACATCTACACCCCCTGCCAGGCCGAGCACGGCCTGCCGGACTCGGCATCTCTCCACGCCGCCAAGCTCGCGCTCGAAGGCCGTGCCTTCCCGTACCTGGAGTACGACCCGGACGCCGGCTCGACGACCGCCGACCGGTTGAGCCTCGAAGGCAACCCGGCGGTCGAGGATACGTGGCCCACCTACGACCTCGAGTACGTGGACGAGCAGGGGGAAAAGCGGTCCATGACCCTGCCGCTGACCACCGCGGACTGGGCGGCGACCGAGCCACGGTTCGGCAAGCACTTCCGGAAGGTCGAGCGCGTCGACTGGACGGACTCGATGGTGCCGTTCGCCGACTACCTGGAGCAGGGCGCGGCCGAGCGCGAGGGCAAGACCCCGTACATCTGGATCAAAGACGGTGAGGAGCGCCTGGGCCGCCTGGCGGTGGCCCGGGAGATGGTCGAGCTCGCGGAGGAGCGGCTCGACCTCTGGGACGAGCTCCGTGAGCTCGCCGGCGTCAAGCTTTCCGAGAAGGTGAGGGCCCGGGTCACCCGGCCCATGGAGGAGCGGATGCAGAGCGAGCTCGCCGCGCTCAAGGAGGAGTACGAGATGAAGATTGCACGGCTCAAGGAACGCTACCCGGCGGCGATCACCCGGAAGATCGCCGAGGCTCTCGTCGGAGGCAAGGGCGCCAGCGCGCTCGCCGGTCTGTTCGGCGGCACGGCGCCCGCTGCGGTCCCCTCTCCGGGACCGGCCCCGGCGGCGCCCCGTCCGCAGGCGGTCCCCGAGCCGCGGGAGGAAGAGGTCGTCACCACCGATGCGAGTGTCGCCCCCGCGGGGGAGGCTGCGCCGGTGGAGGAGGAGATGGGTCTCGAACCCTACATCGACACCGAGCTCTGCACCTCCTGCAACGAGTGCATCCAGATCAACAAGAAGATCTTCGCCTACGACGAGAACAAGCAGGCCTACATCGACGACCCGAAGGGCGGTCCCTTTGCCGACATCGTCAAGGCCGCCGAGCGCTGCACGGCGAAGATCATCCACCCCGGGACCCCGCTCGATCCGAACGAGCCCGATCTCGACAAGTGGAAGAAGCGGGCAGAGCCGTTCAACTGAAACCCGCGGGATGAGGATTCGTGACGACTGTGTCGAGATTGCCTGAGCCGTCGGTGACGCCGCTCCGATCGATCTGGACGATCCATCGGGTCACCCCCTCAACCCCTCGATCCCCTTCCCACCCTCAAGGGGGGAAGGGGACGCCCCCACCCCTGTGCTTGGACAGGGCTCCGTCGGTTTGGGTGACGGCTTCAAGTGGCAATCAGACCGCGCAGACCGCGCTTGCCACGGACCGACCTTCACTGAATCCGAACCCGATCGGTTGAAGGAGACGAAGTGACCGAGATCCTGAGCGCCGCCGCCATCATGGCCGGTCTGGGGCTGCTGTTCGGCACCATCCTGGCTCTGTCCTACAGGTTCCTGAAGGTCCAGGAAGATCCGCGGATCGACGAGGTCGAGGAGATGCTCCCCGGCTCGAACTGCGGTGCCTGTGGTGAGCCAGGCTGCCGGGCCCTGTCCGAGAAGCTGGTCGCCGGAATCACAGCGCCGTCGAAATGCACCGTCTCGTCGCGCGACAAGATCGAGTTGATCGCCGAGTACCTCGGCGTCGAGGCCGGTGAAGGGGTCAAGCTGGTGGCCCGCCTCCACTGCGGCGGCGGCCTGGGCCGCGCCTTCCGCGTGGCCTCCTACGAGGGCACCTCGAGCTGCCGGGCCGCTCACCTGGTGGGCGGCGGGGGTCTCGAGTGCTCCTGGGGGTGCCTGGGGCTCGCCGACTGCGTGGACGCCTGCACCTTCGACGCGATGGAGATGAACGTTCTCCTCCTGCCGGAGGTCGACGTCGACAAGTGCACCGCCTGTGGCGACTGCGTCGACGCCTGCCCGCGGGACCTGATCGACCTGATGCCGGTCACCCACAAGCTGATCGTCCAGTGTGCGGCGCCGCTCGCCGCGGAGGAGGCGCACCGGGTCTGCCAGGTGGCCTGCGACGCCTGCGGGCGTTGCGCCGCCGACGCGGCCCCCGGCCTGGTGCGCATGGAGAACAACCTGCCGGTGGTCGACTACGCGGCCGCCGAAGGGCCGGCCGAGCCGTCCGCCACCTGGCGCTGCCCGACCGGTGCCATCCGCTGGGTCGACGGCGAGCAGTTCCAGGAGATCGAACCAGACGAGCCGCTGAAGCGGCGGGCGGCAGGAGAATGAACTACTCGATTCGACCGGCAGCAACAGGAGCATCATCCAATGCCTGACCTGGACGACGTCAAGAGCTCGGCCCGCGAGCTCTACAAGAAGGTACTCGGAGTTCCGTCCGGGGAGATCGATCCGGGCCGGCCGGCCGCGGCCGACGGCATCACCGCCGTGGCCCAGGTCGAGGCGGCGATCGTCGACGGCGCCGGCCTCGGCTCGACCTACCCCGCCAACGGTGCCGACCGGGCGTTCGCCTCGTCTGCCGCCCCGGCGGTGGCACGGCTGGTCAGCGGCTCCGGTCGCGCCTCCCTGGCGTCGGCCATCGGCCTCGCCTCGGCCGGCGCGCGGGCGACCGCGTTCCTCTCTGGCCCGGACCTCCTCCGCGCGGGCGACCTCCTCGCCTCCGCCGCCGGCCGGCGCCTGCCCCTGGTCGTCCACCTGGCGGACCGGGAACCCGGTGCGGTGGGCGGTGGCCACGGAGCGCTGCACGCGGCGGCGGTCGCCGGAGCGGTGGTGCTGGTGGCGTCGTCGGTCCAGGAGGCGGTCGACCTGACCCTCGCCGGTCGGCGCGTCGCCGAGGACGCCCTGGTGCCCGTGGTCGTGGCGATGGACGGGGTGGAGACCGCGGCGTCGGTGCAGGACGTGCTCCTGCCGTCGCCCGCGCTCCTCGCCGCCTACCTGGGATCGGCGTCCGACATGGTCCATCCGCTGGTCCGCTCCCAGGAGATGCTCTTCGGCCGTCACCGCCCCCGGGTACCCCGCTGGCACGATCCGTCCCGTCCGCTGACCGCCGGGACGCTCCACGGCCCCGAGGCGGCCCCGCTTGCCGCCGCTGGTCGCGCTGCCTACCTGGACGCCGAGGTGCCCGCCCTGCTCGACGCGGCGCTCGCCGACCTCGGCCGCCGGACCGGCCGGCCGCTGGCGACGCTCACCACCCACAAGCCGTCGAAGGGCAAGGTCCTGCTGGTGGCGCTGGGCGCCGCCGTCGGCACCGCCCAGGCGACCGCCGAGGCGCTCGAGGCGCAGGGTCTCAAGGTGGGGGTCGTCGGCATCCGGAGCCTGGCGCCCCTGCCCGCCGACGGCCTGGCCGAGCTTCTCGACGGCAAGCGGCCGATCGTGGTGCTCGAGCGGGCCGAGGGTTCTTTCGAGGGTGACGCGCCGCTCGCCGGGCGCCTCCGGGCCCTCGTCGGCCGTCACCAGGCCGCCGCCGCCGGCCGGTCGGCGCGCTCGGCCCCGAAGGCCGCGCCCGCACCGATGGTCTCTGCTCTCTACGGCCTGGGTGGGGCGCCGCTCGCGGCGGCCGACCTGGCGGCGCTCTGCCGGGAGGTGGTTGACGGGGCGGGGCAGCAGTCGTCTCAGGGACCGGCCGAGCCCCGCTCGACGGTCTACCTGGGGGTCTCCTTCGAGGCGGACGCCATGTTCCCCAAGCGGGAGGTGCTGCTCGACGCCCTCGACCAGAGCTACCCGGCCGCGCGCCGCCTGGGCCTCAAGGCGGATCGGGCCGCCGAGCCCGGCGGTGCCGGGAAGGCGGGGAAGTCGAAGTCCGGCGCCGTCGATCCACGGCCGGAAGGCTCGACCACCGTCGCCCTCTACCGTCTCGCCGGCCGGGGCGGCGAACGGCTTGCCGCCGATGCGGCGCGCATCCTCCACGGCGTAGCCGGCGGTCGCGTGGCGACCCGTCCCGGCCTCACCTGGGAGCGCTGGGCGACCCCGGTGATGGACCGGTTGCTCTACGTGCCGGGCCAGGCCACCGGCACGGGTGGTCCTCTCGACCCCGGAGCGGACGGCCCGGTCGATCTCGCCGTCTGGTGCACGCCGGCCGCGCCGCCTCCGGCTGCGCTGGTCGAGAGACTGTCCGAAGGTGGCGCCCTGGTGGTGCCGCGCAAGGCGCTCCAGGGGGATGACCTGACCGACTGGTGGACCGATCTGCCGGCACCGGTGCGCCAGGCGGTCGAGGGGCGGGGAGCGACGCTCCACGTGATCGATGTCGGCACGGAGACCGACCCGGGCTCCGACCTCATGCTCGGCGCCCTGTTCGCGGCGCTCCGGGCGGAGGGGCGGATCGAGGTGCGGGAGCGGAAGCTCCTGGCCGCCCTGGGGGAGCTGGACGGCACCGAGGGGTCCGCTTCCGCCGAGCGGCGGACCGCGCGCTTCCAGACCGGCCTCGACCGGGTCCACGCCGTCACGGCGGGGGACCTCTCGCTCCGGCGCCGGCCCCCCGAGGAGCCTGACCCCGTCCCCGCTGCGGTGCGCCGCCTGGCCGGCGGCCGGACCGCCGAAACGATGGACAGCCTGCCCCGGTTCTGGGACCAGGTGGGCGTCCTCTACCGGCGAGGTGAGGAGGGCCGCCTGACGCCCGATCCGTATCTCGCCTCCGGCGCGGTCCCCGCCCTCTCCGGCTCGCTACGCCGGGCGGAGCGGGGACGGACCCTGATGCCGGCGTTCTCCCCGGCGCTCTGCACCGGCTGCGGCGACTGCTGGACCGCCTGCCCGGACGGCGCCCTCGGACCGGCGGTGCTTGGCGCGGCAGATCTCATGAAGCACGCCATGGGCCGGGCACGGAAGGCCGGCCACTCGGTCGACGCCCTCAACATGGCCGTCTCCAAGGTGGCCGCCGCGGTCCACCAGGAGCTCGCGGCCAGGCCCGACGGCGAGACCGGCGGCGACGCCGCGGAGATCTTCACCGCCGCCTTCGACAAAGCGATGGCCAAGATGCCGCTGCCGGAGGCGAAGAAGGCCTCCCTGGGGGAGGCGTTCGTTCCGGTGCGGGAGGAGCTGGCCGGCATTCCGGTGGCCCGTACCGCTCCGTTCTTCGATGCCCCCGGCACCGACTCGGGCACGTCCGACGCCGAGCTCTTCCTCCTCGCCGTCGACCCGGATGCCTGCAAGGGGTGCGGCGGCTGCGTCGCCCAGTGCGAAGCCGGGGCTCTCCGCTCCGAGCCGGACACCGCTTCCCGGACTCGAGAGGCGCGGTCGCTGTGGCGGCTGATCGAGTCCCTGCCCGACCCGGCACCCGCCTCGGTCGAGCGGGCACGGACCGACTCCGACGTCGGCACCCTGGCCGGGGCCATGCTGCCCAAGGCCTCCCGCGAGACGGTGGCGGCGGCCGACGGCGCGGACCGCGGCTCGGGCTCGTCCCTGGCCGTCCGCCAGGCTCTGGCCTCGGCGGCCTACCACCTGGCGGTGAGGCCGGGGGCGGGGCGACCGGAGCGGCTCGCCGCCCTCGACGCGCTCCGCGAGGAGCTGGCCTCCGAGATCCACGAGGGCCTCGCCAGGGCGCTTCCGGACCGGGACCTCGACGCCCTGGCGGAGGGCCTCAACGCCCTCCAACGGCCGGAGGCCGACCTGGCGGAGCTCACCGGCCGGGTGGAGCGGGCGCTCGAGGGCGAGCGGGTTGACGTGGCCCGGCTACGGCGCCTGGTCGAGGTGGCCCGACGTCTGGCCGATCTGCGGCTCCACGTCGGTGGCTCCCCGGAGGATGCGGCCGGAGGCAAGATCACGCCGACCCCAGCGCCCTTGGGGCTCGTGCTGGCGGGGCGCGCCTCCTCCTGGGCCGGAGCGTTCCCCTACACCCCCTTCGCCGTGCCGGTGACGGTCGACTCGACTGGCGACGCCGCGTCGATCGCCCGGGGCATCCTGGAGGGCTCGCTCCGCGACGCCGTCGAGGTGGCCCGGGTGGCGCGCCGGGCGCGGATCGAGATCGAAGCGACCACCCCCTCCCAGGCGGCCCGCGCGGCCGTCGAGGTGCGCGCTCTGGACGGCCTCACCTGGCGGGATCTGGACGAAGCCGAGCTCGCGGTCTGCCCGCCGGTTCTCCTGATCGCGTCCGAGGACGAGCTGCTCGGGGACGACCTCGGTGGCGTGGCCTCGCTTCTGGCGGACGACCTGCCGGTCAAGGTCCTGCTCCTCTCGGACGGTTGGCTTGGATCGGGGCTCGGCGCGGTCGGCCGCTCGCTCGAAAACCACCCGGACGGCCGCTCCGCGCGACCGGTCGGGGACGCCGTCCTCTCCTGGGCCGGCCAGTCGGCGGCGTTCGGCGCCCTGGTCGCCCAGAGCTCGGTCGGAGCCCGCGACCATCTGGGGCGGAGCCTCGAGGCAACCCTGGCCTTCGATGGCCCGGCCCTCCTCCGGGTGCATGCGCCGGAGCCGGTCCGCCACGGGTACGACCCGGCGGCGACGGTCGAGCGGGCCTGGGGCGCGGTCGCCTCGCGAGCGTTCCCGCTCTATGTGAGCCGTCCGGGTGACGGCGACGGAGCGGCCGACCTGCCGGTGGTCGACCTCGCCGGCAACCCGGAGCCGGAGGCCGGTTGGGTCCGGGCGTCCGGAGGCGGTCCGATCACCCCGGCCCACTGGGCCCTCGGGGAGGCGCGGTTCGCCGACGGTTTCGGCGCACCGGTCGATCCGGCCACCTTCCGGGGCGAGACGGTGCCCCTGGCGGAGCTTCTCGACCTCCCCGCCGACGAGCGGGAGGGCAAGGTGGCGGTAGTGGAGGACCCGGCGGCGGAGTCCCGGCTCCGGCCGGTGAAGCCGGCCCTCGTCGACGCCGTCCGGGCGCGCCTCGGCGCGTGGCGCCTGCTCCAGAGGTGGGCCGCCGCCGACGAGGCGTTCGCCAAGGCTGCCGGCGCCGCCGAGCAGGAGGAGCGGAGCCGCCTGGCGGCGGAGGAGCATCAGCGCGAGATCGCCGCCCTCCGCGCAGACTACGAGCAGCGCCTGGCCGAGGCCAGGGCGACCACCCAGGCCGAGATGGCCCGGCGCGTCCGTGAGAAGCTGTTGGCGCTCGCCGTGCACAAGGCGGCCGCCACGGCCGGCAACGGCACCGAAACGCCGGCCTCAGAGGCAACCGAACAGCAAGCGGAGCGACCGGAGTGAACGTCCTCAAACCCACTTTCCGCCACGGCATCCATCCTCGGGAGCACAAGGAGGCGACCGAGCATCTGCCGATCGTCCGCATGCCGTTCGTCGAGCGCTACGTGCTGCCGCTCTCGCAGCACACGGGCGCCCCGTGCAAGCCGGTGGTCAAGGCGGGCGACCGGGTGGTGCGCGGCCAGGTGGTGGCCGAGCCGGGCGCCTACGTCTCCCAGACCCTCCACGCGCCGGTTACCGGCACGGTGGTCGGCGTCGGCCCGCGGAGCCACCCGGCGGGCAAGCTCTCGCCGGCGATCGAGATCGAGGCCGATCCGTTCTCGACCCAGGAGATCGTGCCGCAGCGGCTGAGCCCGGTCGAGGGAGGTACGGCCCCCGAGGACCTCTCGACCGACGAGTTCGTCGGCGAGATCCAGCGGGCCGGCCTGGTCGGCATGGGTGGTGCGGCCTTCCCCTCCCACGTCAAGTACAAGCCACCGAAGGACAAAGAGGTCACGCGGCTGGTGGTCAACGGCTGCGAGTGCGAGCCCTTCCTCACCAGCGATCACCGGACCATGGTGGAGCGGCCGGAGGCGATCCTCCGCGGCGCCGACATCGTCGCGCGGCAGCTCGGCGTCAACGAAGTGGTGATCGGCGTCGAGCTCAACAAGCCGGACGCGATCGAGATCCTCGGCAAGGCGATCGAGGAGCGGTATCAGGGCGAGGGTGTCGGGAACGACGGCCGGCCGGTGCCGAAGGTGGTGCCGCTCCGGGTCAAGTACCCCCAGGGCGCCGAAAAGATGCTGATCCGTGCCATCTACGGCGAGGAGGTCCCCTCGGGCGGCCTGCCCCTCGACGTGGGCGCGGTGGTCAACAACGTGGGCACCATGGCGGCGGTGGCCGACTGGTTCGACCGGGGCATCCCGCTGATCGAGCGGGTCGTCACCGTGGCCGGACCGGGTGTCGAGCGGCCGGCCAACATGCTCGTGCCGGTGGGTACGCCGGTGCGCGCGGTGCTCGACCAGTGCGGCCTCGACCACGAGACCCGCGAGGTGGTCATGGGCGGGCCGATGATGGGCCAGCCTCTGGCGAGCCTCGACGTGCCGGTGCTCAAGGGCACCTCGGGCCTGCTCGCGTTCACCGAGACCGATACCCGCATGCCGCGGGAGTACAGTTGCATCAAGTGCGGTCGCTGTGTCGAGGCCTGCCCCCAGCTCTTGAACCCGTCGCGCCTGGCGAAGCTCGCCCGCGCCGGGCGTTGGGACGAGCTCGAGGCCTACTCGGTGATGGACTGCGTGGAGTGCGGGTCGTGCAGCTACTCCTGCCCGTCGGGAATCCCCATCGTCCAGCTCATCCGCGTGTCCAAGTCGAACCTGCGCGAGCAGGCGGTGAAAGCGAAGCGGGAGCAGGCGGAGAAGGCGAAGGCGGCCGAAGCTGCCGAAGCCGCCCGCGAAAAGGCCTCCTGAGGCCGTTCGAAGCAACCGAAGTCGATCGAAAACCAGCCAACTTGGCCTGGACGATTCATGAGTCACCTACTGCGAGCCGCAATTGCACGCAATCTCAGGGCGTACTCGCTCTTTGCTCCTCAACGGACTGCCGAGTACGCCTGCGTCGCGCATCGCTCCGTGCGCCCTGATCTCACGCACACTTGCGGCTCTCGCTACGGCGCCTCATGGATCGTCCAGGCCTACAATTCGGGAATCGGGAGTCGATGAGCCGGCTACGAAGGTGTGTGACGAAGGCGGTGGGTGGTGAAACCTGGGGTGGGGAGGGTGCCTCGTGAGCACCCGTGACCTTCGCCTCCTGGTCCAGTCGTCCCCCTTCCTGCGCGAGGGGGTCACGACCCCCGGTCTGATGGTCGACGTGCTGGTCGCGGTCATCCCCGTGTTCTGCGTTTCGCTCTGGGTGTTCGGGCTGTCCTCGCTCCTGGTGGTGGCGGCGGCGGTGGCGGGCGCCGTCGGCACGGAATGGCTGTTCGTCAAGGGCCCGGACGGGCGCCGTGGCGAGAGCCTGCTGAACGGCAGCGCTCTCTTGACCGGGGTGCTCCTCGGCCTGACGCTACCGCCGGCCTTCCCGCTCTGGATGGCGTTTCTGGGCGGCGTGATCGGCATCGCCCTCGGCAAGATCATCTGGGGCGGCCTGGGCAACAACCTGTTCAACCCGGCCCTCGTGGGGCGCGCCTTCCTCCAGGCGGCGTTTCCCATCGCCATCACCACCTGGGCGCCGCCGGCCGGCTTCCTGACCATCCGTTCCGCCAACCTCACCCTGCCGCTCATGCATCCGGTGGCGGACGCGGTGACCACGGCGACCCCGCTCAACCTGATGAAGTTCGAGCAGAAGGCGACGGCGGTGGGCCAGCTCTTCGGCGGCAACATCCCCGGCTCCCTGGGCGAGACGAGCGCCATCGCGATCCTCCTGGGGCTCGCCTGGCTCCTCGCGCGCCGCGCCTGCGACTGGCGGATTCCGGCGAGCATCCTGACCACCGTGGCGATCTTCTCGTCCGCGCTCTGGGCGATCTCTCCGGAGCGCTTCCCGTCGCCGCTCTTCATGCTCTTCTCGGGCGGTCTCCTGTTCGGCACCGTGTTCATGGCGACCGACCCGGTGACCTCGCCGCTCGCGCCCCGGGGGGCCTGGATCTTCGGTGCCGGGATCGGTCTCCTGGTGGTTTTGATCCGGATCTGGGGCGGCCTTCCCGAGGGTGTGATGTACGCGATCCTGCTGATGAACGCGGCGGCGCCGCTGATCGAGCGGGTCACCCAGCAGAGGGCCTTCGGCCACGGGCGCTCGGCGGAGGCGAAATCGTGAGTGACAGCCCGACAGGAATGTCTCAGAGAGGTGGGCAGAGCGGGGGCCGCTTCCGCATTCCGGAGACGCCGCGGTTGATTCTCACGCTGGGGATCGCCGGGCTGCTCTCGGGGCTCATCATCGTCAGCTCGTACCGGGTGACGCTGCCGATCATCCACGCCAACGACGCCCGGTTCCTGCGCGAGGCGGTGTTCGAGGTGGTGCCCGGCTCGGAGACGATGCAGCGGCTGGTCTGGCAGGGAGATCACCTGGAACCCGCCGCCGGCGTGCTCGGGACCGAGCCGTCGGTCTACGGTGCCTACACGGCGGACGGACGGTTCGTGGGGTATGCGATCCCGGCCGAAGGGCCCGGCTTCCAGGACACGATCCGGTTGATCTACGGGTTCGACCCGGAGACGGAGCGGATCGTGGGGATGAGCGTGCTCGAGAGCCGGGAGACGCCCGGTCTGGGCGACCGGATCTACAAGGACCAGGACTTCGTCGACCAGTTCCGGGACCTGGCGGTCGCGCCGCGGATCGAGCTGGTCAAGGAGGCGCCGACCTCGCCGAACCAGGTGGACGCGATCACCGGAGCGACGATCTCGTCGACGGCGGTGGTGGCGATCATCCAGCGGAGCGACGAGACCTGGCTCGAGCGGCTGCCCGAGCCGGGAGCGGCGCCGGAGCTGGTGCAGATGCCCGAGGGCGAGGGCGCCAGCGGCGAGGACAAGGGCGGGCCGATCCCGGGGGGCAAGTCGTGATCGCCCCGGCACAGCCTCACCGACCAGCCCTGCCGATCGAAGCGGCCGGACCAGTGCCGGCCGAGAACGAGCCTCCGATCGAAGCGGCCGGACCAGTGCCGGCCGAGAGCGAGCGTAGCGAGCAACCTCAAAATGCCCGCCCCGCCGCACCGGACGCACCGCATGGTGTACACACCCCGAGGGGGGAGAGGTAGATGGCGACAACGTCGAAGGACCCCGCCCAGGCCTACGCCGAGTTCATCAAGGGCCTGTGGAAGGAGAACCCGGTCTTCGTCCAGGTGCTCGGCATGTGCCCGGCCCTGGCGGTGACGAACACGGCGGTCAACGGGCTGGCGATGGGGAGCGCGACGCTCTTCGTGCTCGCCATGTCGTCGCTCCTGATCTCGAGCATGCGCAAGCTGATCCCGAAGGCGGTGCGGATCTCGACCTACATCATCGTCATCGCGACCTTCGTGACGGTGGTCGATTTCACGCTCAAGGCGGCGGCGCCCCTGGTGCACCGGGAGCTCGGGGCGTTCATCTCGCTGATCGTGGTGAACTGCCTGATCCTCGGCCGGCAGGAGGCGTTCGCGTCGAAAAACAGCGTCGGCCTCGCCGTGATGGACGCGCTCGGCATGGGCGGTGGCTTTGCCTTCGCCCTGGTGCTCCTGGGCGGCGCCCGGGAGATCCTCGGCAAGGGGTCGCTGTTCGGCTTCCCGCTGTTCGGTGATTCGTTCGAGCCCTGGGTGGTGATGATCCTGCCGCCCGGAGGGTTCTTGATGCTCGGCCTGATCCTCTTGATCTTCGCCTCGGTCGCCGAGGGGCGAAAGAAGCTGGCCGAGCGGGTGCAGGAGAGGGAGGCGGCGGAATGAACCAGATCGCCTACATTTTCGTCTCGGCCCTGCTGATCAACAACTTCACCCTGTCGTACTTCCTGGGGCTCTGCCCGTTCTTCGGGGTGTCGAGCAAGCTCGAGACGGCGTTCCGGCTGGGGCTGGCGAACATCTTCGTCATGGTGATCACGTCGCTCTGCGCCTGGGCGCTCGAGACGTTCGTGCTGGTGCACGCGCCCTATCTCAGGCTGATCAGCTTCATCGTGGTGATCGCCTCGACGGTGCAGTTCGTGGAGATGGTGATCAAGAAGCTATCGCCGGCGCTCTTCCGGGCGCTGGGGATCTTCCTGCCGCTGATCACCACCAACTGCGCCATCCTCGCCCTGGCGCTCTTTCAAACCAGCCGGGGCTACGGGCTGTTGGAGGGGTTGGTCTTCGCGGTGGGCGCCGGCGCCGGGTTGACGCTCGCGCTGGTGCTGATGGCCGGCCTGCGGGAGGAGGCGGAGCTTTCGGACATACCGAGCCTGCTCCGGGGCACGGCCATGAACCTGCTGATTGCCGGTATCCTGTCCCTGGCGTTCATGGGGTTCGCCGGGCTGTTCAGTCAGACGTCATGACGGACATTGCTGCCATTCTGGGTCTCGCGCTGATCTGTGGGGCGTGGATCGCCCTCCAGCGCTGGATCGCCGGCCTCGACCCGGAGATCCCCGGCATCAAGCGGAGCTGTTCGGGCTGCGCGGTCCCCGGGGCGGGGGGCGAGGCGTGCGGAAGCTGCTGCGAGCTTCCAGGGGCCCCCGCAGGTAGCGACCGCCCCGGCCCCCGGCCGGTGGTGTGAGGCGGTAGAGCCGTTCCCCATTCCGAACCGAATCTGTAGCTCTCCTTCTTGACCTGAAGCGGCCGGACCTGTGCCGGCCGGGTGGGGCCGTAGGCCCCGGCCTTCTTTCACGGGTCGAACGGCTGGTGAGCCTCGGCGAAGGATCCCGGGAAACGTTGCGTTCCGGGAGGGTGTGCCACGTCATGCGTCAAACGAACAGTTCGGCCGGTCAAGTGTACATTCCGTACCCCAGTTGAACACTTCATCCGGAGTCTGTCGTCGACGCATCGAGCCTTTGGGGTAGCATTCCTCATAAAACAGATCGAAAACTCTGTGAGGAGGTCGTCATGGCGGGTGAACAAGCCGGCGGGGAGAAGGCGGTCTGTGAGACGCCGACGCCGGGGAAGCAGCCGACCCGGATCGATCGCTGGAAGTACGACGCCGTGCGCCGGGCGATTCTGGAGGTGGTGCCGGCGGCGGGGGAGGGGCTGGCGTTCCGGGAGCTTCCGCGGAAGGTGGCTGAGCGGCTCTCCGCGGACGAGCGGTCGCGCCTCGGGTCGGTGCCCTGGTACACGACGACGGTGAAGCTGGATCTGGAGGTCAAGGGCGAGATCCGGCGGGTTCCGGGGGTGGTGCCCCAGAGGCTGCTGCGAGCTTGACGGCATCTCCAAAGCGCTCGGCTGTAGAACCCCTGGGCCGGACCGGGACCGCGCTGTTCGGTGCCTCGGCTTGCGTTGGCTGCGCTCCCTGGGAGGGTCAGCTCTTCGTTGGCTCGAACCCATCCCATGGGTCACCGAGACCGTCGACGATCACGCTCATGACTTCCTCGACCTCCTCCTTCGTCTCGGGTTGGGCCGTGTAGCCCGCGACGTACCGGCTGATCTTCGAGACCAGGGTGTCCGCGGTGTGCGGCATACCCTTCCGGTTTCCGGGATCTTCGTGGTCGCCAGCCGGAGCGATCCGATTGCTCTGTTTCTGGTGTCTCACCGTTCTGTTTCTCCCTGTTTTCGATGGTTCCAGGGCGCTCACCCCACGTCGATGACCACTTTCCCGACCGCCTTCCCGCTTTCCAGGTGCCGGTGGGCGTCGGCGCCTTGTTCCAGGGTGAAGCGGTGCTCGTCGAGGAGGGGGCGGAGCTTGCCGGCTTCGACCAGGTTTCCCACGCCGCGGAGGATCTCGCCGTGGTGGGCGCGGTTTCTGTCGTGGATCATGGGGATCAGCATAAAGACGATGTGGAGGGAGAGGCCCTTGGACATGGCGGGGGAGAGGTCGTAGGTCTGGCGCGTGACGATCGAAACCACTTCGCCACTCAGGCCGGCCGCCTGGAAGGCCCGGTCCAGGTTCTCGCCGCCGATCGAGTCGTACACCACGTCGAAGCCGGCGCCGCCGGTGAGCCGCGCGACGTACTCTTCCGGCTTCTCCTGCCGGTAGTCGATCACTTCGTCCGCCCCCAGGTCGCGGCAGATGCCCGCTTTGTCTTCAGACGACGCGGTGGTGGCGACCCAGGCGCCGTTCGCCTTGGCGAGCTGGAGCGCCACGTGGCCGACGCCGCCGGTGCCGCCGTAGACGAGAACGCGCCGGCCGTCCAGGCCGCGGACCCGGTCGATGAGGCCGTCCCACGCGGTGATCGAGACGAGCGGTAGGGCTGCCGCTTCGCGCATCGAGAGGCTCGGCGGCTTGGGTGCCAGGAGGCGCGCGTCGGCCGCCATCCGCTCCGCCAGGGCGCCGGGGATGCCTCGCAGCCCTCCGGCGCAGCCGTAGACCTCGTCGCCCGGGCCGAAGCCGGTGACGCCGTCGCCCACCGCTTCGACCGTACCGGCCACGTCCATCCCCAGGATCGCCGGCAGCTCGGGGGCGATGGCGCTGCCGCCGTGGCGGATCTTGTAGTCGACCGGGTTGACGCTGGTGGCGGCCACCCGTACGAGCACCTGTCCCGGCCCGGGCTGCGGGTCGGGCATCTCACGAAGCTCGAAGTTGTCGGCGTCTCCGAAGTCGGTCAGAACCAGTGCCTTCATGGGGTCACCTCCTCTTCGTTGCGGTTCGTCCCATCTTACGCGCCTCGTCGTGCGAGATCGCGGTCGCCGTTTCCGTCCTATTGGATAGGGGGGGCCGAGGCCGTGGAGCTTCCCATCGACCGCCATGTCGGTTGCACGGCCTTCGGCCTCCCCCGTTCGAACCGGACCGATCAGCCGATCAACCGAATCACCGACCGATGGAGGAGACCGAACGATGGACGAGATGCTGGAGTGCCCCTGCTGCCGGGATGGAGCCCGGCGCGACACCGACGGAACCCCGGTGACTCAGAAGGAGATGGAGCTCTACGACCGGGAGGACTGGAAGGGGCTGGTCGCTCTTCGCGAGCGCCTCGCGGCCCACCACGGGGACGATCCCTATTGTCTGCTGCGCCTGGCCGAGGCGTACGACCTGGCCGGCGAGCGCGAGCGGAGCCTCGAGGCGGCGGCTCGGGCCTACGCCCTGGAGCCGGAGCACCCCTGGTACCAGGACGCCGTCCTCCGCGCTCTCTTCGCCCTCGGCCGGAGCGAGGAGGACTTCGACTGGCGGGGGGCGGCGCCGCCGGTGCTCCGCCTCGACGATCACCTGATGGTGCGAATCGAGGGCCGGCTCCAGACGGACGACGTGGGCGTCGACGGCCGTGCGGGCATGGTGGACGTGGGGATGATCTTCTACGAGCTCCAGGAGGAGGGGTACCTGGCCTTCGAGCCCCAGGACCTTCTGGCAGCCGCCCGGGCCGATCCCCGGTTTGTGATCGAGGGGAAGCCGGGCAACCCGTGGGAGAGCTGGTTCATCACCGAGTCCTACCGGCCACCCGCCGCGTGAGCCGGCGGCCCGAGCCGAGGCTTGCCCGGCCCGTTTTGGCCAGTGTCCCGACAGGGAGCTCAGTCCGAGCCGGAGGGCGGGCGTGACGCCGGTCGCACCCGCCCCCGCCGCGACCAGGCGTAGAGCGGCAGAGCGGCGACGGCCGCGAGCGCCCCGGCTGCGAGCTGGCCCGGCGTCGCCTGGAGGAGGAGCGCGACGGCGAGACCCAGGGCGAGGAGCGGCACCGCGGGGCCGCCGGGGACGCGGAACCGGGCCGCGCCCGCGCCGGGCTGGTGGGCTGGATCGCCGGTGGTTGTCTGCCGATGCTGCCGATGCTGCCGATGCTGCCGATCCCGCCGGTCCCGCCGTCTGAACACCAGCACCGCCAGGCAGGTGGGGATGTACTGCATCAGCCGACCGACCACGGCGAGCGCCGCCAGCTCGGCGAACGAGCCGGAGAGGGCGACCACGCCGGCCAGGCCGTACGAGACGACGAGCGCTACCCGGGGCGAGCCGTGCTTCGCGTCCAGCCGGCCGACCACCGCCGGCAGGTCGCCCCGGTCGGCGAGGGCAGAGAGCCGGCGGGGGAGGATGAGGGCGCTCGCCGCGTTGACCCCGACGACCGACACCACGACCGCCCCGGCGACCAGCATGCCGCCGGCCGGGCCGAACAGCGCCTCGGCCGACGCGGCCACCGCGTTGTCGCGTCCGGCGAGGGGGAAGAGCGTCCCGGCGACGACCGCCATGACCCCCGAGTAGAGGAGGGTGACGGTGGCGAGCACTCCGGTGATCGCCAACGGCAGCGAGCGCTCGGGCCGGTCCATCTCGCCCGCCGGCACTACCAGGTTCTCGAACCCCACGTAGGCGTAGAGCATGAGGAGGATCGCGGCGGGCAGGCGGGGGAGGGCCAGGGCGGCGCCGTCGCCGGCCGGCGCGGCAAGCTCCAGGCTGCCCGGCCCGGCCAGCGCGAACCCGGCGGCGACGAAGCCGACCAGGGTGGCGAGCTTGACGCCGCTCGCCACGGTCGAGAGCCCTCCGCCGCTCCGGGCGCCCAGGAGGTTGAGCCACGCGAGGACGAGGAGGAGGCCGACGATCGCCGCCGTGTGGCCGGGCCCTTCGGCCACTGCCGGGACCAGCCGGCCGAGGGCGACCGCGAAGCCGTTGACCAGCGCCCCCCAGGCCACGACGCCGGCGAGCGCCGAGAGCCAGCCCACCTCGAAGCCGGCGAGCTCGCCGAACGCTTCCCGGGTGTAGAGGTAGGCGCCGCCGGTCTCGCGGAAGCGGGAGGCGACCTCGGCGAAGCAGAGGGCGATCAGGCAGGCGAGGGCTCCGGCGCCGACGGTCGCCACCACCGGCATTGCGACCGCGACGGGTGCCGCCTCTGAGGCGAGCCGGCTCGCCACCGGCCCGGGGAGAAGGAAGATCCCGGAGCCGACCACGCAGTTGACGCCGAGGGCCGCCACGGCCAGGCGGCCGAGGGTCCGAGGCGCGTGACCATGCGGTAGCTCATTTGCTCCGTCAAAGGCTTCTCGCCTTGTCGAGGTCGTTGCTGAGTCAGTCATGGGATTCAGGTTCGCGAACCAGAGCCGTCAGAGTGCCGCAGATCGTGCCACCGCAAGCGACGACCGACCGAGGCGTACTGCAGTACGTCGCAGGAAGGGAGGAGCGAGGACGGCGCGAGATGCGGCGCTATGACGGCTCTGGCAACTGGATCGCTGGCAGCGGATGCTCCTCCTCGTAGGAGGCGATCGCCTCGTCCATCGCCAGCAGGTAGCCCATCTGGTCGAGGCCGCGGAGCAGGCATTCGCGGGCGAAGGGGTCGACCGGGAACTCGATCCGCGCGCCGTCCGGGAGCACCAGGCAGGTCTCCTCGAGGTCGACCGTCACCCGGTTCTCCGGGTCCCGGGCCACCCGGAACAGGCGCTCCAGGGTCGGCTCGTCGACCCGGATCGGCAGCAGGCCGTTCTTCAAGGCGTTGGTGTGGAAGATGTCGCCGAACGAGGTCGAGACGACGGTGCGGAAGCCCGCCTCGGTGAGCGCCCAGACGGCGGTCTCCCGCGAGCTGCCGCAGCCGAAGTTGTCGCCGGCCACGAGCACCGTGGCGCCCTGCCGTGCCGGGTCGTCGATCGGGCTGTCGGGGCGTAGCGCGCCGTCGGCGTCGTACCGCCAGTCGTAGAGCAGGATCTCGCCGTAGCCGCCGGGCGGCAGCGACTTCTTGAGGAACCGGGCCGGTGTGAGCTGGTCGGTGTCGATGTTGGCGCGGGTCAGGGCGATGAGCGGGCTGTCGAAGGTACGGAAGGGCTCCATGGGTCTGCCTCTCGTCTCGGTCGGGCTCAGGTGGTGACTTCGAGTGGGGCGGACGCGGGCTCGGTCATCCGGCGCGGGTCGGTGACCACGCCGGTCACCGCCGCCGCCGCCGCGGTCAGCGGGCTCGCCAGCAGGGTACGGCCATCCTTGCCCTGGCGGCCCTCGAAGTTGCGGTTGGTGGTCGAGACGGCGAGCTGCCCCGGGGCGAGCTGGTCGCCGTTCATGGCGATGCACATCGAGCAGCCCGACTCACGCCACTCGGCGCCGGCTTCGCGGAAGATCCGGTCGAGGCCCTTCTCCTCGGCGGCTCGCTTGACCTGCTGGGAGCCGGGGACGACGAGCATGCGCACGCCCTCGGCCACACGGCGGTTGCGCATCACCCGCGCGGCGAGCTCGAGGTCCGACAGGCGTGAGTTGGTGCATGAGCCGATGAACACCACGTCGACCGGGTGGCCGAGGAGCGCCTGGCCCGGCTCGAGCTGCATGTAGCCCAGGGCGCGCTCGAGGTCGGCGCGCTCCTCGGGGTCGGCGACCTCCGTGGTCGCCGGCACCGCGCCGGTGATCGGCATGCTCATGCCCGGGTTCGTGCCGAAGGAGATCATCGGCTCGACCGCCGAGGCGTCGATCGTGACCGACCGGTCGTAGCGGGCGTCCGGGTCGGAGGGGAGCTGCCGCCAGCGCTCGACGGAGCGCTCCCAGTCGGCGCCCGCGGGGGCGAGCGGTCGCCCGGCCAGGTACTCGAACGTGGTGTCGTCCGGGGCGATCATGCCGGCCCGGGCGCCGCCTTCGATCGACATGTTGCAGATTGTCATTCGCCCCTCCATCGACAGCGCGCGGATGGCGCTCCCGGTGTACTCGAAGACGTGGCCGGTGCCGGCGTCGACGCCCACCTGGGCGAGCAGCGCGAGGATCAGGTCCTTGGCCGTCACCCCCGGCTGGGCCGTGCCGTCGAAGCGCACCTCGAAGGTCTTGGCCTTCTTCTGGAGCAGGCACTGGCTCGCCATCACCTCGGCCACCTCGCTCGAGCCGATGCCGAAGGCGAGCGCGCCGAATGCGCCCTGGGTGCTGGTGTGGCTGTCGCCGCAGACGATCGTCATGCCCGGCTGGGTGGCGCCCAGCTCCGGGCCGACGACGTGGACGATGCCGCGCAAGGGGCTGTCCTCGCCGAGGAGCGGGATGCCCAGCTCGCGACAGTTCTCGGTCATCTGGGCGATGGTCGCCGGGGCGCTCGCCTCGACCACCGGCAGGCTGCCGTCCGCGCCCCGGGGCAGGGTGGGGTAGATGTGGTCGATGGTGCCGAGGGTGCGGCCCGGACGGCGGACCGTGAGGCCCCGCTCTTTGAGGGCGGCGAACGCGCGCCGGGAGGTGAGCTCGTGGAGCAGGTGGAGGTCGATGTACAACACCACCGGGGCGCCCGGGTCGTCCGGGGCGCTCTTGCCGTTCCTGTGGACCACGTGGTCGTCCCAGACCTTTTCGAACAGGGTGCGGGGGCTCATCGGTCGTCGTCTCTCCTTCCTCGGAGCCGGTGCCGTTCCGTCGCTCTGGCCGTGCGCAACGACAGGCTCCTCGTGTCCACCTTCCAGGTGCTCGCGGCGATCCGACTGTGACAGCAGGTGTCACGATCCGGAGCGCGGAGACACGCAGGAGGCAGAGTGGAGATTCCGTCCGTCCGACCCGGCCCGGGGGTGGCTGCCCGCCGGCACCCCGAGCCGGGTCCCGATCCGCGCTTGATGGACCCGAGTCCGTCGCGAAAAGGAGAGACACCATGTGCCCAATCCGCCCCCTGTCCCGTCGGTCGCTCGGTTTCTCGAGGCCGCTCGGCAATCTCGTGCTCCTCTTGATCCTGGCGCTCGCCGCGCTGGCGCCCGCGGTGACCGTCCTGGCCGGTGAGCCCGCCGCGGAGGCGACGGCCGATGGCGAGGGGGCGGCACCGATGGCGAAGGCCGCCGAGGTCGATATGGCCGGGCCCGCCGCCGAAGCGTTCGTCGCCGGCCGCCGCAATCCGGGCGCGCCGGCCGAGACCGAGCAGTTCGGACGCCTGGTGGGCATCTGGGACGTGACCATGTCGATCCGGCAGGATGACGGCACCTGGCCGAGGCCGGAGGACGCCCTCGCGGCCGAGTGGCGGTTCCACTACATCCTCGACGGCTGGGCGGTGCAGGACGAGTGGATCTCGCCGCCCTGGGGTACGCCGGTGGAGGAGGGGATCCGCCAGCTCGGCACCAACATCCGGATCTACGACCCGAACGAGGGCGCCTGGGACGTGGCCTGGATCAGCAACACCCAGCAGACGCTCTCCACGCTCACGGCAAAGGCCGACGGCGAGCGGATCGTCATGAACGGCATGCATCCGAGCGGCAAGGCTCAGCGGGTCACGTTCTACGACATCACGGACAGGACCTTCGACTGGACCCTCGAGCTCCAGGGTGTGGGAGAGGACCCCGACGCCTGGCTCGAGCTCGCCCGCATCCACGGAGTCAAGCGGGCGGGCACGGGCGCCGGCGGCCCGGCCCGGTAGCGCCCTTTGCCGGGTATCTTGCCGGGTACTGAGACGGATCGGGGGTAGGCAAGGGAATCCGCCAATGCGTTGTCACGCATAGAGGGCCAGACGCACTTTCAAGGCGTGATGGAAGAGCTGCGTCGCGACCTTCGCTTCGCGGTCCGGAGCCTCGTGCGCAGTCCGGGGTTCACCGTGGCCGCTGTCCTCTGTCTGGCCCTCGGAATCGGCGCCAACAGCGCCGTCTTCAGCGTCGTCCAGGCTGTTCTCTTGAGGCCTTTGCCGTACCAGCAGCCAGAGCGCCTGGTGATGGTCTGGGGCCAGATGCTGGCCGATGACCGGACCGAGCTGCCGGCGTCGGGAGCGGAGTTCCGAGACTACCGGGACACCAGCCGGTCGCTCGACTCCATGGCGGCGATCATCAACCGCTATGTCAACCTGACCGGGGAGGGGGAGCCGGAGCGGTTGGTGGCGGCCCGGGTGTCGGCGAGCCTGTTCCCCATGCTGGGTGCCGAGGCGGACCTCGGACGGACGTTCTTGCCGGAGGAGGACCGGCGGGGCAACGAGAAGGTCGTCGTGCTGTCGAACGGCCTGTGGCGGCGCCGGTTCGGTGCCGATCCCGAGATCGTGGGCAAGAAGATCCTGCTCTCGGACGACCCCTTCACCGTGGTCGGCGTCATGCCGGCCGAGTTCGCCTTCAAGTTCGAGGCCTTCGAGCACGAGCTCTGGGTACCCATCGCCATCGACTGGGAGCACCTGCCGCCCCGGGACTTCCGGGGCTTGAGGGTGCTGGCGCGCCTGGCGCCGGGGGTCGGCCTGAGCCAGGCCCAGGCGGAGATGGACACCATCGCCAAGCGGTTCGAGAGCGACTGGCCGGAGGTCTACGGCGCCGACAGCGGCTGGAGTATCCGGCTGGTGCCGCTCCAGGACCAGATCGTGGGCGACGTGCGGCCGGCCCTGACGGTGCTCACGGGGCTGGTCGCCCTGGTGCTGCTGATCGCTTGCACCAACGTCGCCAACCTGCTGCTGGCCCGCTCGGCGGACCGGAAGAAGGAGGTCGCCATCCGGGCCGCCGTGGGCGCCGGCCGCGGGGACCTGGTGCGCCAGCTCCTGGCCGAGAGCGTGCTGCTGGCGGTGGCCGGCGGCGCCCTCGGGCTGCTCCTCGCTCACCTCGGGCTCCAGGTGCTCAAGCGGTTCGATCCGGCGGACCTGCCCCGCCTGTCCGAGGTGGGGATCGACGGCGGCGTGCTCGGCTTCACCGTCGTGATGGCCTTGGTGACCGGGCTCCTGTTCGGGCTCATTCCCGCCCTCCGGGCGTCCCGCCCCGACCTCCAGAGCACTTTGAAAGAGGGGGGCAAGACCAGTGGCGGTGCCGGCGGCGGGCGCCTCCGGAGCGCCCTGGTGGTCGCCGAGGTGGCCCTCGCGCTGATGGTGCTGGTGGGAGCCGGGTTGATGGTCCGGAGCTTTTTGAGCCTGCGCTCGGTCGATCCGGGGTTCTCCGTCGACGACGTGCTGACGGCCCAGCTCTATTTTTCGCCCAGCCGCTACCCCGAGGGGCACCAGAAGGTCGACTACGGCCGGCGACTGCTCGAGCGCCTCGAGTCGCTTCCCGGCGTGCGTGACGCCGGGGCGGTGAGCGGCCTGCCCATGAGCGAGGTTCAGATGATCATCGAGACCGACATCGAGGGGGACGTTCGCGGCGAGGAGGCCGCGCCGCCCGCCTTCGATTGGCGGCCGGTGATGCCGGGCTACTTCCGCGCCATGTCGATCCCGCTCCGCGATGGGCGGTACTTCGACCAGCGGGACCACGCCGAGTCCCTGCCGGTGGCGGTCGTCTCCGACGACGTGGCGCGCCGCTTCTGGCCGGGGGAGACCGCCATCGGCAAGCGGCTGATGCTGCTCAACGGGCAGCCGCGGGGGCCGGAATGGCGGACCGTGGTCGGGGTCGTGGGGCACGTCCGGGCGCTGTCGCTCGAAGGCGGCGAGTCCGAAGAGCAGGTCTACACGCCGATGGCCCAGGGGGCGGTGCCCTTCTTTTCGGTCGTGCTCCGGACCGAAGGGGGCGATCCGGCGGCCCTTTCGTCCCGTGTGCGCGAGGCGATCTGGTCGGTCGACGCGAACCAGCCGGTCGAGAACCTCCAGGCCATGGAGGCGATCGTCCACGAGGCCTCGGCGGGGCAGCGGGGCTACGCCATGCTGCTGTCGATCTTCGCCGGTGTCGCCCTGATCCTGGCGGTGGTCGGGGTCTACGGCGTGATGGCCTACTCCGTGGCCCGGCGGACCCAGGAGATCGGCTTGCGCATGTCCCTGGGCGCCGGCAGGCCGGACGTGCTCGGGCTGGTGGTCTCCCAGGGGTCCCTCTTGGCCGGCCTCGGGCTGGCGGCCGGCGCGGTTCTGGCCCTGGGCGCCGCGCGGTTCCTCTCGGGGCTCCTCTACGGCGTCAGCACCTATGATCCGGCGACGTTTGCGGCGGTGGCCCTGGTTCTGGGCGCTCTGTCGCTCATCGCCTGCTTGATTCCGGCCTACCGGGCCACCCGGGTTGACCCGATCGTCTCCCTGCGGTCCGAGTAGGAGGGAGACTGGATGTTGATCGATACAGAACCGGTCTCGGCAGAGTTCCGGAGCCTCGTCGAGCTGTTGCGGGCGCGGGCGGCGGAGCATCCGGAGGACGTCGGGTACACCTTCCTGGCCGACGGCGAGGAGGAGGCGGGGGACCTCACTTACGGCGAGCTCGACCGCCGGGCCCGCTCGATCGGTGCCGCGCTGCGGGAGGCCGGGGCCGAGGGCCGGCCGGTGCTGCTCCTCTACCCTCCGGGCATCGAGTTCGTGGCCGCGTTCCTCGGCTGCCTCTACGGCGGCGCCTCGGCGGTCCCCGCCTACCCGCCCCGGTCGCTTCGCACCCTGCCGCGGCTCCGTTCGATCGTCCACGACGCCCGGCCGGCGGCGGCGCTCACCACCGCCGAGATCCTCGGCAAGCTGGACGCCATGGCCGAGGCCCTGCCGGAGATCGGTTCCGCCGGCGTGCGGCTGATCGCCACCGACGAGCTCGACCGGGAGCGCCCGGAGCTGGCAGGCCAGTGGGTCGATCCGGGCGCCGAGCTCGACACCCTCGCCTTCCTCCAGTACACCTCCGGCTCCACGGCGGCGCCCAAGGGGGTGCGGGTCACCCACGGCAACCTGCTCCACAACGAGGAGATGATCCGCCGCGCCTTCGGCCAGTCGGAGGAGTCGCTGATCGTCGGCTGGCTGCCGCTCTACCACGACATGGGGCTGATCGGGAACGTGCTCCAGCCCCTCTACGTCCGGGCCCGTTGTGTGCTGATGGCGCCGGTGGCGTTCCTCCAGAGGCCGGGGCGCTGGCTGGAGGCGATCAGCCGCTACCGGGCGACCACCAGCGGCGGCCCGAACTTCGCCTACGACCTGTGCGCGAGGAAGCTCCGCCCGGAGGAGGCTGAAGGGCTCGACCTGTCCTCCTGGCAGGTGGCCTTCAACGGCGCCGAGCCGATCCGCGCCGACACTCTGGAGCGCTTCGCCAAGGCGTTCGCCCCCTACGGCTTCCGGCCCGAGGCCTTCTACCCCTGCTACGGGCTGGCGGAGGCGACGCTCTTCGTCACCGGGGGCACGCTGAAGGAACGGCCGGTGGTCGGCTCGTTCGAGCCTGAGGCCCTGGAGCGCGGAGAAGCGCTCGTCGCCGAGTCGGCCGCCCCGGAGGTGGGCCGGTCGCTGGTCAGCTCCGGGCACGTCTGGGCCGACCAGGAGGTGCTGGTCGTCGACCCGGAGACCTCGACTCCGGTCGACGACGGCCGCGTGGGCGAGATCTGGGTGCGGGGGCCGAGTGTCGCCGACGGCTACTGGGACCGCCCGGACGTCACCGAGGCCGAGTTCCGGGCCCGGATCGGCAGCCGCCCGCCGAGCAAGGGAGAGGGCGGCGACGAGCTGCCCACCGGGCCGTTCCTGCGCACCGGTGACCTCGGCTTTCTCCAGAGCGGCGAGCTCTTCGTCACCGGCCGGCTCAAGGACCTGATCATCCTCCGCGGCAGGAACCTCTACCCCCAGGACATCGAGCGCACCGCCGAGACCGCCCACCAGGCTCTCCGGCCCGGCTGTGGCGCGGCGTTCTCGCTTCAGGGCGAGGAAGGAAGCGAGCGGCTGGCGCTGGTGCAGGAGGTCCACCGGCGGCACCACAAGAAGCTCGACGCCGACGAGGTGGCCGACGCCATCCGCATGGCGGTGGCGGCCGAGCACGACGCGGCGGTCGACACGGTGGTGCTGATTCGCCACGGCACGATCCTCAAGACCTCGAGCGGCAAGATCCGACGCCGCGCCATCCGCGAGGCACTGCTCGAGGGCGAGCTGGCCGAGGTGGGGCGGAGCCGCGTGGCGGCCGAGGCCGAGGAGGCGGCCGACGCGCCCGGGCTCGACGACTTCCTGGAGCTCTCCGGCGCCGAGCGAAAGAGGGCGCTCTCCTCGTGGGTTTTCGACGAGCTGGCCCGGGCCGCCGGTGTCGACCGCGGCCGGCTGTCGGGCGACGCGCGGCTGGCCCTCGACTCGCTCGCCGCCATGGAGCTCAAGGCGCGGATCGACGCCGTGTTGGAGACCGATCTGGCCCTCGAGACGCTGATCGAGGAGCCGACTCCGGACGCCCTGGTGGCGGAGCTTCTCGACACCCTGGAGCAGGCCGGCCGGGAGCCGGAGCGGCGCCGTTCCGGCCTGCCGCCGGTTCATGCTTCGGTGGAAGCGCCGGCACAGGGGCCCCTCTCCTGGGGTCAGCGGGCGCTCTGGCTGGAGAACCGGCTGAGCCCGGAGAGCGCCGCCTACAACGTGGTGTTCGCGGCCCGGGTGCGCTCCGGGCTGGACGCCGAGGCCCTGGGCAGGACGCTCGAGACCCTGGCCGCGCGCCACCCGGCGCTGACCCTGACCTTCGGCGTGGCCGAGGACGGCGAGCCGGTCGAGCGTTACGGTGCGCGGGAGGTCGACTACCAGGTGGTCGACGCCTCCGGTCTCGCGGCGCACGCGCTCCAGGCGAAGCTGGGCGAGGAGGTGCGCCGGCCGTTCGACCTGGCCTCCGGGCCGGTGGCCCGGGCGCGGCTGTTCGAGGGGGCGGAAGAAGGGCCGGTCTTCGTCCTCACCGTCCACCACATCGCCGTCGACCTCTGGTCCCTCGTCCTCCTGCTCGACGAGCTCGGCCGGGCCTACCCGGCGCTCGCCGCCGGCCGCGAGCCGGACCTGCCGCCGGCGCCGGTCCATCACGCCGACTACGTGACCTGGCAGGAGCGGCTGCTCGCCGGAGAGCGGGGCGAGGAGCTCGCGTCCTGGTGGCAGGAGCGCCTCGACGGTGCCCCCCGGGTGCTCGAGCTGCCCACCGACCGGCCCCGGCCGGCGGTGCGGACCGACCGGGCGGGGACCGTGCGCTTCGCCGTCCCCCGCGCGACGGCCGACCGGCTGGCGGCGCTCGCCCGGGGCGAGGGCGCGACCCCGTACATGGTGCTTCTGGCCGCCTTCGGCCTGCTCCTCGGCCGCCACTCCGGCCAGGGGGACCTGCTGGTGGGCTCGCCGGCGGCGGGCCGGCCCCGGCCGGAGCTTCAGAACCTGGTGGGTTACCTGGTCAACCCGCTGCCGCTCCGCCTCTGCCCCGGGGAGAGCGACGGTTTCCGGGAGTACCTGGCGGCCGTCCGGGAGATGGTGCTCGGGGCTCTCCGCCACGAGGGGTACCCGTTCTTGCTGCTCGCCGAACGGCTGGCGCCGGAGCGCGACGCCGGCAGGACACCGCTCTTCCAGACGCTCTTCGTGCTCGAGCGCCCACGGGCCATGACCCTGGGCCACGGCACCCAACCCGGTGGTGGCGGCGGCGCGGTCCACGAGGTGGGCCCGTTCATTCTCGGCGACGAGGGTGCCCGCATGGCCCTGGGTGGGCTCGAGCTCGAGTCGGTGGCGGTCGACACCGGGGCCGCCCAGTTCGACCTGGCGCTCACCCTGGTGGAGAGCCCGGTGGCCGGCGAGACCGGCGAGGAGCTGGCGGCCGAGCTGCGCTACAACGCGGATCTCTTCGACGCCACCACGGTGCGCCGCCTGGCCGGCCAGTGGGTGACCCTGCTCGAGGGCGTCCTGGCCGACCCGGAGCGCCGGCTGACCGGACTGCCGCTCCTCGACCCGGGCCAGGAGCACCAGGTGCGCCTGGAGTGGAACGACTTCGGGGAGGAGCCCCCGGCCGACCCGGCCGAGCGGTTGATCCACCGGACCTTCTTCCGCATGGCCGAGCGCTTCCCGGAGGCACCGGCGGTCACCTTCCACGACCGCCGCTGGAGCTACGGCGAGCTGGCCTCCCGGGTGGAACGGCTCGCGGCGCGGCTGCGTGCGGCAGGCGTCGGTCCGGACGTGCGGGTCGGCATCTTCGCCCGGCGCTCGCCCGAGATGGTGGCGGGCATGCTGGCGACGCTGACCGCGGGCGGCGCCTACGTACCCCTCGATCCGAGCTACCCCGAGGATCGCCTGGCGTTCATGCTGGAGGACTCGGCGGCCAGGGCGGTGCTGACCCAGGAACTGCTGGTGGAGAGCCTGCCGGCGGCGGTGTCCGAGATCGGCGCGACGGTGGTGCTCCTCGACGGTGAGGACGCGGACGGCGGTGCGGCTCTCCGGACCGGGCCGGGCTCCGCTCCGGACAACCTCGCGTACATCATCTACACCTCCGGCTCCACCGGCCGGCCGAAGGGCGTCCAGGTGCCCCACCGCACCGCCATGAACTACTTCCGGGGCACCGATCTGACGATCGGCTACGGCCCCGGCGACCGCATGCTGGCGGTCACCACCATCAGCTTCGACATCTCGGTGCTCGAGATCCTGGGCACCTTGACCCGGGGCGCGGAGATCGTGCTGGTGGAGGAGGAGGCGGTCACCGGGCGGCCGGTGGCGGGCAAGGGCGGAGCGATCGACATCCCGCTGGCGGCGGCGGCGCGCAGGCGCCCGCCGACCCTCTTCCAGTGCACGCCGTCGATGATGGCCATGGTCATGGCCGACCGTCGGGCGGTGGAAGCGCTCGAGTGCCTGGAGACGTTGATCCTGGGCGGCGAGGCCATGCCCCCGGGGCTCGCCCGGGACATCCACCGGGAGCTGCCGCGCACCCGTCTGGTCAACATCTACGGCCCCACCGAGACCACCATCTGGTCCTCCACCTGGGCGGTGGCCGACGCCCCTGGACCGATCCCCATCGGCCGGCCGCTGGTCAACACCCGGCTCTACGTGGTCGATCCCGCCGGCGTGCCGGTGCCGCCGGGGGCGGCGGGGGAGCTGCTGATCGGCGGCCACGGCGTGACCCGTGGGTACCTGGGCCGCCCCGGTCTGACCGGGGAACGCTTCGTGCCGGACCCGTTCGGTCCGGCGGAGGGGGCTCCGGCGGGCGGGCGGCTCTACCGCACCGGCGACCTGGTGCGCTTCCGTCCGGACGGCGCCCTCGACTTCCTCGGCCGCCTGGACTTCCAGGTCAAGATCCGCGGCAACCGGATCGAGCTCGGCGAGATCGAGGCGGCCCTGGGTGGGCGCTCCGAGGTGCGCGAGGCGGTGGTTGTGGCGAGAACCGGACCGGAGGGCGCGGCCGGCGATCTGCGCCTGGTCGCCTATGTCGTCGGAGAGGGGGGCGCCCGGCCGCGGCCGGAGGCGCTTCTCGACGCCCTGGCGGAGGCTCTCCCCGAGTACATGGTGCCGTCGGACGTGGTGGTGCTCGACGCGCTGCCGCTCACCCCCAGCGGCAAGGTCGACCGCCGTGCCCTGCCGGCCCCGGAGCGCTCCGCCGAGCGCCAGGTGACGCCGCCCCGGACGGCCACCGAGCGGCGCCTGGCGGAGATGTTCGCCGAGGTCCTCGGCGTCGAGTCGGTCGGGGTGGAGGAGAGCTTCTTCCGCCTGGGCGGCCATTCGCTGCTGGCGACCCAGCTCGCCTCCCGGGTAGGGAGCGCCTTCGGTGTCGACCTGCCGCTCCGGGTCGCGTTCGAGAACCCGACCGTCGCCGGGCTCGCCGCCTACCTGGACGCGGTTTCGGATGGTGCGGTGCAGGTGGCGCCGCCGATGCGGCGGCTGCACCGTGAGGCGGAGGCCCCCGGCGAAGCCGACCGCTTCGAGGCGTCGTTCGCCCAGGAGCGGCTCTGGTTCCTCGACCGCTTCGAGCCGGGCGGGGCCACCTACAACATGGCCGGGGTGCTGCTCCTCGAAGGGGAGCTGGACCTGCCGACCCTCGTTGCCGCCATCGGGCGGCTGGTCGCTCGCCACGAGAGTCTGCGGACCACCTTCGAGTCGGGGGCGCGGGGGGCGGTCCAGGTCATCCGGCCGGTTCTCGCACTGCGCGTGCCGGTCGTGGATCTCTCCGGCCTGCCGGAGGGACGGCGGCAGGGGACGCTCCACGAGCTGGTCGAGGGCGAGGCGCGGACGCCGTTCGACCTCGAGCGGGGGCCGCTCTTCCGCTGCACGGTCTTCCGCACCGGGCCCCGGGAGCACGCGCTCGAGGTCAATCTCCACCACATCATCTCGGACGGCTGGTCCCTCGGGGTCTTTCTGGACGAGGCGGGGGCGGAGTACAGCGCCGGCCTCTCCGGTGGCCACGCGGATCTGCCCGAGCTCCCGGTCCAGTACGCGGACTGGGCGGCCTGGCAGCGGGAGTGGTTCGCCGGCGACGCCCTGGACGATCAGCTCCAGTACTGGAGAAAGCGCCTCGGCGATGCGCCCCGCACCCTCGACCTGCCGACCGACCGGCCGCGGCCCGCCGAGGTCAGCTCCCGCGGCTCCCAGCGGTGGGTGACGCTGTCACCCGAGGTGACCCGGGGGCTCGAGACCGTGGCCGCCAGTCAGGGTGCGAGCCGGTTCATGGCGCTCCTGGCCCTCTTCGACACCCTGCTCTACCGCCTCACCGGCCAGCGGGACCTGGTGGTCGGCACCCCGATCGCCGGGCGGGACCGGACCGAGAGCGAGGGTCTGATCGGTCTGTTCCTGAACACTCTCGCGCTCCGGGTCGGCCTCGAGGGGGAGGGCCTCACCTTCCGACAGCTCATCGAGCGGGTGCGGGAGGCCACCCTGGGCGCCTACGACCGGGCGGACGTGCCGTTCGAGCGGCTGGTGGCAGAGCTGATGCCCGAGCGCGAGAGCGCCAACGCCGGCCTGTTCCAGGTCCTCTTGGTGGAGAACAACGCCCCGCTCGAAGCACCGGGCCTGCCCGGCCTCGAGGCGCGGGTGCTCGAGCCGGACTCCGGCACGACGAAGTTCGACCTGGTGCTGGCCCTGGCCCAGAACGGACAGGGCGACGACCTGCGGCTCGAGGGCTGGCTCCGGTACTCGACCGATCTCTTCGACGGCACCACGATCGACCGCATCGGCCAGCGGCTGAACGTCCTGGCGCGGGCGGTGATCGGGGACCCGGACCAGACCCTCGACGCGCTGCCGCTGCTCACCCCGGCCGAGCGCCAGCAGCTCACCGAGTGGAATGACTCGATTCCCCTCCAAACCCCTCGGTCCCCTTCCTCCCTCGGGGAGGCAGGGGACGCCCCCGCCCGGGCCGATTCGATTCCCCTCCAAATCCCTCGGTCCCCTTCCTCCCTCGGGGAGGCAGGGGACGCCCCCGCCCGGGCCGATTCGATTCCCCTCCAAACCCCTCGGTCCCCTTCCTCCCTCGCAACCCTTCACGGCCTGATCGAGCTCCAGGCCGAGCGTACGCCGGAGCGGGTCGCGGTGGCTGCCGGGGGGGAGTGGCTCACCTACGGCGCCCTCGAGGAGCGGAGCCGGCGTCTGGCCGGGCGGCTGCTCTCCCTGCCGGGCGAGGGCATCGGTCCCGAGACCCGGGTCGCCGTCTGCGCCGAGCGGTCGATCGACCTCATGGTCGCCTTGATCGGCGTGCTCCGGGCGGGTGCCGCCTATCTGCCGATCGACCCCTCCTACCCGGAGGAGCGCCTGCGCTTCATGCTCGAGGACTCGGCCGCGCCGGTGGTCCTTGTCCAGCGCCGGCTGGTGCGGGCGCTGCCCGAGGGGCTGGAGCAGGCGGGCACCCGGGTGGTGGTGCTCGAGGAGATCCTCGACTCCAAGGGTCCGAAGGCTGACCGCGCGCCGGCGCCGGCCGCCGACACCCTCCCCGCGGCCGACCCCGGCTCCCTCGCCTACATCATCTACACCTCGGGCTCCACCGGCCGGCCCAAGGGGGTGATGAACAGCCACCGGGGAATCGTCAACCGGCTGCTCTGGATGCAGGAGCGCTACCGCCTGGGCGAGGACGACCGGGTGCTCCAGAAGACGCCGATCTCGTTCGACGTCTCGGTCTGGGAGCTGTTCTGGCCTCTGCTCACGGGCGCCCGGCTGGTGATGGCGCGGCCGGAAGGCCACAAGGACCCGGCCTACCTGGTGGCGACGCTTCGCGACCGGGGCATTACCACCCTCCACTTCGTGCCCTCGATGCTCCAGGCGTTCGTCGAGTCTCCCGGTCTCGACCGCTGCCGGTCGGTCCGGCGGGTGATCGCGAGCGGCGAGGCCCTGCCGCGCGACCTGGTGCAGCGCTTCTTCGAACGCATGCCGCCCGGAGCGGCGCTCGAGAACCTTTACGGCCCGACCGAGGCGGCGGTGGACGTCACCTGGTGGCCGTGCGACGCCACGGAGCGGCGGGGCTCGGTGCCGATCGGCCGCCCGGTGGCCGCGACCCAGATCCACCTGGTCGACCCACGACTCCGCCGGGTGCCGCCCGGGGTGCCGGGCGAGCTCCTGATCGGCGGCGTGCAGGTGGCCCGGGGCTACCTGGGGCGCCCCGCCCTGACCGCCGAGCGCTTCGTGCCCGATCCGTTCTCCGGCCGTCCCGGGGCCCGGCTCTACCGGACGGGAGACCTGGCCCGCTCGCGCCCGGACGGGGCGGTGGAGTTCCTCGGCCGGATCGACCACCAGGTCAAGGTGCGCGGGTTCCGGATCGAGCTCGGGGAGATCGAGGCCGCCCTCGCGGCGCTGCCGGAGGTGGCGGAAGCGGCGGTTCTGGCGCGGCCCGTCGGACGGGAGGCGGCTGGCCCGGGCGGCTCCGGCAGCCGGCTGGTGGCCTACGTGGTGCCCTCCAAGAGCTGGGCAGACGGCGGAGGCCGGGCCGAGGAGCTGCCGGAGACGCTGAAGCGGGCGCTCTCCGAGGGGCTGCCCGACTACATGGTGCCGCCCGACTTCGTGCTCCTCGACCGGATGCCGCTCAACCCGAGCGGCAAGGCCGACCGCAAGGCTCTGGCCCGGATCGGCCCCCCGTCCCAGGCCGGGGCCCCGACCCGGATCGCGGACGGCGCCGGGCAGGAGGCTGGCGCGGGCGTCGCGATGCCACCGGCGGGGCCGGCGACGGCGACCGGCCGCGACGCAATCGAGGAGCGCGTGGCCGCTCTCTGGGAGGACGTGCTCGGCGGCGTCCGGCCGCGCTCCGGCGACTCCTTCTTCGAGCTCGGCGGGGACTCGGTGCGGGCTGCGGTGGCGATCAACCGCCTGCAGGAGGAGCTCCACGAGATCATCCACGTGGTGGCGCTCTTCGACCACCCGACGCTGGAAAAGTTCGCCGCCTATCTGGCGGCCGACTACCCGGAGGCGCTCGAGCGGACGTGGGGAGTTCGCCAGGAGGCGGCCCGGGCGCTCGTGGCGCCGACCGTCGCCCAGCCGAGCCGGCCGAGCCGACCGAGCGGCCCGAGCGGCCCGCCGGACGAGGAGCGGGTGGTGGAGCTCAGGCGGATCGTCGACCGCTACTCGGTCGGCGCCGCGGGCACGCCTACCCGGAACCGGCGGGCGGTCTTCCTGCTCTCGCCGCCCCGCTCCGGCTCGACCCTGCTCCGGGTCATGCTCGCCGGCCACCCCGGCCTCTTCGCGCCGCCGGAGCTCGAGCTCCTGACCTTCGACTCCATGGACGCGCGCCGCGAGGCGTTCTCCGGCCGCGACAGGTTCTGGCTCGAAGGGCTCATCCGGGCGGTCATGGAGAGCCACGGCCGGGACGCCGACGGCGCGCGCGCGATCCTCGAGACCCTGGAGACCGAACGGGCCACCACCGGCACCGTCTACCGGGAGATCCAGGAGCGGATCGGCGACCGGTTGCTGATCGACAAGACGCCCTCCTACGCCCTCTACAGGAAGGTCCTGGAGCGCGCCGAGGAGGAGTTCGACGAGCCGCTCTACATCCACCTCGTCCGCCACCCCTGCGGCATGATCCACTCCTTCGAGGAGGCCCGGCTGGAGCAGGTCTTCTTCCGCCACGAGCACCAGCTCTCGCGCCGCGAGCTGGCGGAGCTGGTCTGGGTGGTGAGCCACCGCAACATCGTCGAGCGGTTCGGGCTGCTGCCGCGGGAGCGCTGCTACCGCCTGCGCTTCGAGGACCTGGTGCGGCGGCCGGAGGAGGAGCTGCGGGCGCTCTCGGAGTTCCTGGGCGTGGAGTACGAGCCGGCCATGGCCGACCCCTACGGCGAGCCCGCGGGGCGCATGACCGACGGGCTCTTCGAAGCGTCCCGGAGCCTGGGCGACGTCAAGCTCCAGCAGCACAAGCGGGTCGACCCGAAGGCCGCCGACCGCTGGCGGGAGAGCCTCTCCGAGGGGAGCCTGGGCGAGCCGGCCCGGGCGCTCGCCGCCGACCTCGGCTACCCCGTCGCGCGGCGCCGGAGCGTGGTCGCCGTCGGTCGCGACGCCGTGCCGGACGCGCCCGGGCGGAGTGTCTCGCTCACCCCCGGCACGCGGCTGCCCGTGTCGTTCTCCCAGGAGCGGCTCTGGTTCCTGGAGCGGCTCGACCCGGGGACCGGCCTCTACAACATGCCCGCCGCCCTCTCCCTGGACGGCGCCCTCGACCCGTCGGCCCTCGCCCGGTCGTTCGCCGAGGTGGTGCGCCGGCACGTGGTGCTCCGGAGCGGTTTCGAGGAGGAGGCCGGCCGGCCGGTCCAGGTGGTCGCTCCCGCCCACGGCCCGGAGCTCCCGATGGTCGACCTGAGCGGTCTTCCGAGCGACCGGCTCCGCCGGGCATCAGGCCTGCGCGGAGGCAAGGGGCCCCTCGGTGAGGTCGAGCGGCTCGCCCGCCGGGAGGCGCGGAGACCGTTCGACCTCGAGCGGCCTCCGTTCCTGCGCACCGTGCTCTTGCGCCTCGCCGAGGAGGAGCACGTGGTGCTGACCACCATGCACCACATCGCCTCCGACGGCTGGTCGATCGGCGTGCTGGCGCGCGAGATGGCGGAGCTCTACCCGGCGTTTGTCCGCGGCGAGCGGCCGTCTCTCCCCGAGCCGCCGATCCAGTACGCCGACTTCGCCGCCTGGCACCGGCGGTGGCTCGAGGGCGGGCGGCTGGAAGAGCAGGTGGAGCACTGGCGCCACCGCCTCTCCGGGGCGCCCGAGCTTCTGGAGCTGCCGGCCGACCGGCCACGGCCTCCCCGGCCCACCTACCGCGGCGGCAGCCGTCGCCGGGTGCTGCCGACGGAGCTCGTCCGCCGTCTGGAGGCGCGGGGCCGCGATGCCGGGGCGACGCTCTTCATGGTGCTTCTCGCCGGCGTGGAGGTGCTCCTCGGCCGGCTCTCCGGCCGGGACGACCTGATGGTCGGCGCTCCGGTGGCGAACCGTCAGCGCGAGCAGGTGGAGGGCCTGATCGGGTTCTT
>Ga0210123_1000136_pt1 | contig 47738 bp, 34 predicted proteins | sample Muzzi_PWB_D2_FD_185535 | JGI IMG/M metagenome (GOLD analysis project Ga0210123, IMG submission 185535) | Wetland microbial communities from San Francisco Bay, California, USA, that impact long-term carbon sequestration - Muzzi_PWB_D2 (SPAdes) | ecosystem: Environmental > Aquatic > Marine >... | reverse complement strand
CGTGTTTTGGAAAGACGCCATCAATGAGGACTTCAGTCACGATGAGCTGGCGGGGATTCGCAAATACCCCGAGGTTCTGGTGGAGCCCCTCACCACCGAAGAAGTTGCTGACATTATGCGTTATGCCTTCGAGCAGAACATCCCCGTGACGCCGCGCGGCGCCGGTACCGGGTTGGTGGGCGGCGCAGTGGCCTTGAGCGGCGGCATCATGTTGAACATGAGCAAAATGAACAAGATCCTTGAATTGGATGAGGACAACCTGACCATTACCGTGGAACCAGGGGTCATGCTCATGGAAGTGGCCCAATACGTCGAGACGCACGACTTGTTTTATCCGCCCGATCCGGGAGAAAAGACCGCCACCATCGGCGGCAACATCAGCACCAATGCCGGCGGCATGCGGGCCGTTAAATACGGTGTGACCCGCGACTACGTCATGGGACTGGAGGTGGTGCTGGCCGATGGGGAAATCATCGATGTGGGCGGCAAAATCGCCAAGAACAGCTCGGGGTACAGCCTGATGAACATGTTTGTGGGCGCTGAAGGCACGTTGGGCATTGTCACCAAAGCCATTTTAAAGCTCCTGCCATTGCCCAAGCGCCGCATCAGCCTGCTGGTACCCTTTCCCAAATTGAGCATGGCGGTGGAAACGGTTCCCAAAATTATCAAATCCCGCACCATACCGACGGCCATTGAGTTCATGGAGCGTGAGGTGATCAAGGCGGCCGAAGAGTACCTCGGCAAAAAATTTCCCGACAGCTCGGCAGACGCCTACCTGCTGCTCCAATTTGACGGCAACAGCAAGAAAGAGATTGAGGAGATCTATGAATACGTGGCCTACATCTGCCTGGATGCCGGAGCAACCGATGTATTGATCGCCAATACCCAGGAGCGCCATGATGCCATCTGGACCGCACGGGGCGCTTTCCTGGAGGCCATCCATGCCTCCACCACCGAGATGGACGAGTGCGACGTGGTGGTACCGCGCAGCAGAATCGCGGATTTTATCAAATATACGGAAACCCTGGACGATAAAATCAAAATCAGGATCCGCAGCTTTGGGCATGCTGGAGACGGCAACATGCACCTTTACGTGCTGCGCGATGACCTGCCGGAAGATGTTTGGCATTGCAAACTCGATGAGGCTTTTGGTTGCATGTACGACAAAGCCAACGAGCTGTGCGGCCAGGTTTCCGGTGAACACGGTATCGGGTTTGCAAAGAAGGAGTTTTTGCACCAGGCCATCGGCCCGGCAGCCACCAGGTTGTTGGCCAATATCAAGCAGGCCTTCGACCCCAAGGGTATATTAAACCCGGGCAAGATCTGTTGATCCGGTGATTGATCGGGATTTTGACATCGGGCAAGACAATGGTGCGGTTAAAAGGGACACGCGTGCCCATGCAAAGCGAATGCGATGGCATTGTAAAATGCGGTCAAGTTATGTGTTATTGATGATAAATAAATAATAACAATACCATATGAAGGTAATACCAATATATTAATTGCACTGGAACGGATATTGCTTCTACTTGCCGATAGTGAATCGCTGGTTCCTTTAAGTGATTCTGTTGGTTGAAAGCCCCCCGCTGGTCTATATATTACGGCCTAAAGTATTCCGGCGCCGCGCCGATACCGAAGGCCGTAACCATGCATGGTTTTATGCAATGCCCAACTAGGAGGTCCAATGTATAAATCAGTTTCCCGATTAGCCCTTGTTGCCAGTATGATTCTCATTGGTTTAGCGCTGCCTGTCCAGGCCGCCAAGCGGGTCCTTTATATCGATTCTTACCACCAAGGGTACCCTTGGAGCGATGGCATTACCGAAGCGGTTCAGTCGGTGCTGGAGCCGGAGAATGTGACCCTTAAAATTATCCGCCTGGATACCAAGAACAACCCGGGCGAAGCATACAAGAAAGATGTGGCGCTGAAGGCCAAAGCGACTATCGAATCCTTTCGGCCGGATGTGGTCATCGCTTCGGATGATAATGCCTCTAAATACATTATCGTGCCCTATTACAAGAATGCGCGCCTGCCCTTCGTCTTCTGCGGGGTGAATTACACAGCGGAACCTTATGGATTCCCCTTTTCCAATGTGACCGGCATGGTGGAGCTGCCCCCGGCCATCAAGCTGATTTATTCCCTCAAGCATTTTACCCGCATCACCAAGGTGGGCTATCTGGCGGCCGATACCCTGACCGAACGAAAAGACGGCGAGTTTACCAAACGCGATGTCCGCGAGGATTTTATCGAGCGCTATGTGTCGACGTTTTCCCAATGGAAAAGAGAGTTTGCTAAGTTGCAGGACGAAGTCGATGCGCTGATCATCGGCAACAACGGCGGCATCAAGGGGTGGGATGACGATGAGGCGCGGCGCTTTGCAGAACAAAACACCCGCATCGCCACCGGTTGTCTGCTGGACTGGATCGCCCCGATAGCTTTTCTCGGCGCCACCCGCAGCGCAACGGAGCAGGGGGCCTATGCCGCCCAGACGGCGCTGAAAATATTGAACGGCACACGGCCGTCAGATATCCCCATCAGGGGAAATGTGCAGGCCAACATCATCATCAATATGAGAATCGCAAAAAAGCTGAACAAAAAGATTCCGAACAGTTTTCTGAAAATAGCCACCAAGATCATAGAGTAACAGTAAGGTGTTCTATCCAGGGCAATCGCATGCAGTTCGATGCATCATTTGGTGCAACCTCCGGCCACATGCGATCGCCCTGTGATTTTTAGGGTGCGCGCAAAAGTAACTTCACCTTTTTATGCGCCGATGCATCCTGCCTGTCTGGCAAAGCGCCTCAGCCCCTAAAAATGTAAATTTATTTTTGCGCGAACCCTGAGCGTTGGGTATTTAACCTTCGCAGGCAATGTGATACAAACGGGTAATCAGTGGTAAAAAATAATTACACGTGTCACATGTCGAGAAAGGCGAACCATGGTACCCAACACCCTGAAACCCAAAAAACTTGCAGACCAGGTTTTTGAGCGCATACGGGATCTGATATTCAAGGGCGACCTTCGACCCGGTGAGCAGCTCAAATCCGAACGTGAGTTATCCGATATACTGTCTGTCAGCCGTCCCACCATCCGGCAAGCCATCCGCAAGCTGATCGACTTGGGTCTGATCGAAAATCGTCAGGGTCAAGGGACCTATATTTGCAACCCCAAGGAAGCCCGTGGCCATAACCTGTTAAGAGAGATGATCGACTGGGGCGAGGCGAGCCTGCGGGATCTTCTTGAAGTCCGCATGGCCCTGGAATGCCAGGCCGCCACTTCGGCTGCCCTGAGGGCCACCGCCGCAGATGTCGCCGCCCTGGAAAGGCATGTGGAGGATATGCGCCGGACCATCGAGGCGGGTGAACTCGGCATTTTAGAGGACGTTCACTTCCACATGACCCTGGCCTATGCCACCAAGAACCAGGTTCAGATCATGCTGATGAAAAACCTGTATGACTTGCTCCATTTCGGGATCGAAGAGAGCTTGAAACAGCTCTATATGAACCCCCAGAACCTCAAAACCATTATTGGTCAGCATCAACGGGTCAGCGCCGCCATTCGACAACGGGACCCTGATGGTGCTTACAATGCCATGCGTGAGCATATCACTTTTCTCATCAATTATATGTGCGATGAAAGCCGGATGCTGAAACAGGATTCTTCGGAAGTGCAGATCAAGGAACCGGCGACACCACCCAATAACGGCAAACAAATCAGCTTATCATCGGCTCACGAGGCCTGATCTGCTTCACGCGGTGAAAAAATCAGGATAAGCAATCTCACAAAAAAGGCACCGCTGCCCTCCGGGTGTCCGGCAAGCAGCGGTGCGGCAACGAGGGGGTGGGGGGGTTGGGGTTATGCCGGGGCATTCGTTGCGATGGCAGCTTCTTCATGCTTCACTGCGGTTTGGCTCTCTTTCAGCAATCCCACGACATAAGGGCCTTCATGCGATACTGCAACTTTTTTGTGATCGGCCGTCAGCTTGGTCACCGCGGCCTGAATATCGTCTATCTTGGTGATGCCAATGGCTTCTAACTCTTTCTCCTCCAGGTAGGGCGAGTACACGTAGATATTTGATGCTTTGTTCAAGGCCTGGTAAGTGGTCTGCAGGCACCATTGGTCGATTTCAAAATTGTCCGGATTGCAGCGCTGGTTCATAAATTCATCGGCCGAACATCCTTCGCGAACCAGCTCGCAATATTCCGAAGAGCCCAATCCTTCACGGCATTCACAGGCCATGATGATGGAGCCGCCTTCGCGCAAGATATCGCTGGCGGCAATCAGTCCCTTACTGACCTGGTAAAAGGTGGCATCCAGCGGGTACCCGCCCGCCGAAGTGATCACCAGATCCACCGGTTCGGTGATCCGTTGGACCGACATCTCTTCCACCATTCTGCAGCCGGCCTGATGGGCCGCGGTATGGTGCCCGGCAAATATGCCCACCAATTTCCGTTGTTTATTAATGATGACGTTGACAATAAAATCGACGCCGACCGTCTGGGCCACCTTTTCACCGGCAATATGAAAGGGGTTGCCATCGAGTTTGCAGTTGGTGACGTTGGGGTGGTCGATCATCTTGAACGAATGCATGAAGGTCATGGTTTTGTAGCTGGAGATGCCCGGCAGAAGTGATTTGCGCCCGCCCGAAAATCCCGCGTACATATGCGGCTCGATAAGACCGGTGAGGATTTTCAAGTCGGCATCCAGATAAAATTTGTTGAGTTCGATGGGGGCGCCGTCGATATCCGCCACTTTGCGGAGGTCTTCTTCCTTGCGGCAGTAGTGGTTTTCGATGCGGTAGTTGGCCATGATGTCGGCCCCCACCATTTGTTCGAGTTCCTGGCCCAGATTGGGCCGGTGCATGCCGGTGGCGATCAATATGACGATATCCTGCCTGGCGATGCCGGAGGATTCCAGCGTCTTTAGGATCGGGGGCAGGATGACCTTGTTCGGAACCGGTCGCGTGACATCGGAGATGACCACGCAGGCATTTTTCCGGCCTTGGGCGATGGTCGCCAAAGGGGGGCTGCCGATGGGGTCGTTAATGGCATCAATAACGCTTTGTTGGGGATCGTTCAATGGTGGTGCCAGATGGGGATTCAGCGCGATGGCGTTATCGGGTACCTCGATTTGGATCTCTTTTTCTCCGCATAAAATATGTGCCTGCATGGGGCTGCCTCCTGGGTGTTGGTCGGTTCGCCGGGGAAAGTTTCCGCTACCGTGTGACGGTCGGAGAAGCGGCCGCCTTTTCCGTCCGGTGATTTGATTTAAAGGTAAAATAAACTTACCAATAAACGCTTGTCAATGATTTCTTTTCAAGATTTTGCAGCCATCACTATAATATCCTAAAAATTAAGCATAAAACGACAATAATATATATTTTTTCGCATCATAGATGCGTATCGTGATGCCAATTTTATCATTTTAGGTACTAAAATAATACAATCATTGGTTCTCGTGACTCGCATAAAGTAAACATTTTTCATTAAATTGGTGCCTTTAAGTTCAGATTTTATCGTTCGACTTATGCAGTGTATTTCGGAAAGTCCCCATGTTAAGAAAATAAAGATAAAAAACATGATGTTATAATATTATTAAGATTGAATGGCGGTGTACTGACGGCCAATTGACGTGGTCTAAAAAAATTTCATAATTCTGAGAGGTGAGTATATTACAACCTCAAAATTTGATTCTAATTATAAAAAAATATTACCTGTATATTACATGAATTAAATTTAATTAAATAGGTTCTAATTATTTGTTGGAAATGCTATGTATTGGTTTTGAAATATTACCTTCCCATAGGAGGTTGCTGTGCTGCAAACCACTGAGGTGCTGAGGCTGTTCCGTTATAAAGCCGAGCAGGTATCCGCAGTCGTGCAGGTCGTCGCCGATGTTGAGGAGGCCATGGCCTATGTGGTGGATATCTGCAATCGAAAAGAGGCTTGTACCCTGTTGCCATCCGGCTGCGAGTTCGAATTGTCAGATGAAACCCAGGCCATGTGCGACCAAAAACCCGCCAAATTGATCGCTGCACCGGATCTGAACCCCGAACACCGGAAAATGTTTTTGGCCTGTTGTAAAAAATCAGGCATCCGCGCCGTGACCGAAGGCCTTCGCGATCATCTGGCCGGTATCGATATCGGTCTGACCTGGGCCCAGTTCGGCATCGCGGAAACAGGTACGTTGGTCATCGATTCAACGGACGAAGATCTGCGCCTGGCCACCATGATCAGCGAAATCCATGTGGCCATGCTGCCGGTGTCCAAAATCCGTGAAAGCGCAGCGGACCTAGAGCAACAGCTTCGAAAGCGCATGGGTAACACGGGAAATTATTTGGCCATGATTACCGGTGCCAGCCGCACAGCTGATATTGAACGCGTGCTGGCGTTGGGTGTTCATGGACCGTTGGAATTGCATATCGTGCTGATCGAGGGGAGCCATGCCCAAACGCAATAAGATGAAAGACTACCAGAAGGAAGTCCGGGTGGCGCTGGATAACAATTTTCTGCGCAGTGCCATGGACAATTTTGCCGTTGCTTACCGCGCCGCGCGTGAGAAGGCTTTCGAAGGCATGGACAAAGGCCATCTGATCGAGGAGGTCGCCCGCCGCAAAGATGACGCCATCGCGCATATGGATCAGTTGCTGGAACAGTTTAAATCAGCGGCAGCTGAAAAGGGTATTTTTGTTCATGTGGCCGATGATGCCCAGCATGCCAATGAAATCATTGCCACCATCGCCCAGATGACCCAATCCAAGAAGATTATTAAATCAAAATCCATGACGGCCGAAGAGACACTGCTGAACCATTATCTCGAGCTAAAAGGATATGAGGTCACCGAGACCGACCTGGGAGAGTGGATTATTCAGCTTCGCGGGGAGGGGCCGTCCCATATGGTGATGCCCGCCATTCACCTGTCCCGTTTTCAGGTGGCCGATCTTTTTTCCGATGTTACCGGCAACAAGCAGGACCACGACATCGAAAGATTGGTCAAGGTGGCTCGCCGAGAGTTGCGTCGAAAGTTTGTCGAGGCCGATATGGGGATCAGCGGCGCCAATTTTGCCATTGCCGATACCGCCACCATCGGCCTGGCCACCAACGAGGGCAATGCGCGTCTGGTCACAACTTTGCCCAGGGTTCACGTGGCCCTCATCGGGCTGGAGAAACTGGTGCCCACCTTGCAGGATGCATTGGCTGTCCTGCGTGTGCTGCCGCGCAACGCCACCGGTCAAAACCTTACCTCTTATATCACCTGGGTGACCGGCACCACGCCTTGGAATGCAGCCGTGCCCGAAAACAAGGAGATGCACATCGTATTTCTCGATAATGGGCGTAAATCCCTGGCTCAGGATACAACTTACAGCCAGGTACTGCGTTGCGTGCGCTGCGGTGCCTGCGCCAATGTGTGTCCGGTGTATCGCATGGTGGGCGGACACCAGATGGGCCATATTTATATCGGTGCCATTGGATTGATCCTGACTTACTTTTTTCATGGCCGCAACCAGGCGCGCAATTTGATTCAAAATTGTATCAATTGCGGTGCCTGCAAAGAAGTCTGCGCCGCCGGGATCGACCTGCCCGATCTGATCAAGCAGGTGCATGCCAAAATCCTGAACGAGGAGGGACATCCTCTCAAATCCACGCTGCTTTCAAAAGTTCTGCGCAGCCGCAAGCTTTTTCACACCTTATTGCGCTATGCCCAGAAAGCCCAGCAGCCCATTGCCGATGACAACGGATACCTGCGGCACCTGCCGCATATATTTTCCAAAGAGCATGGCTTTCGCCATCTTCCGGCCATCGACCCACACCCGTTTCGAGATCGCTGGCCTTCCATACGCCCCGTAGTGGCCAATCCCAGATACCGGGTGGCCCTCTTCAGCGGTTGCGTTCAGGATTTCGTTTATCCCGGGCATCTGACCGCGGCCATCAATCTGTTGGCCCGGCATCAGGTAGCGGTGACCTTTCCCATGGATCAATCCTGCTGCGGGTTGCCCGTCCAGATGATGGGCGAGCCGGAGGCCGCGGAGCAGGTGGCGATACAAAATGTCATGGCTCTGGATGCGGACAACGTGGATTACGTGATTACCCTGTGCGCATCTTGCGCATCCCACTTGAAAAAGAGCTATCCTAAAATGCTCTCCGGGAGATCCACACTGGCTCTGAAAGCCCGTCGCCTGGCTGAGAAGATCCTGCCCTTCAGCAGCTTCTGCAATGATATCCTTAAACTGGCGGCGTCGCATTTTCATGCCGAAGACACGGTGGCCACCTACCATGCGCCGTGTCATTTGCATCGTGGACTGGGTGTTAAAAAAGCGCCTCGTGAATTAATTCAAAAATCAGGCTATCAATTCGTACCTGCCACCGAGGAGGAGACCTGCTGCGGATTTGGCGGGACTTACTCGGCCAAATTTCCATCCATCTCAGCAGAAATCCTGGCCAAAAAACTGGATGATGCGCAACGTACCGGTGCCAAGATTTTGGTAACCGAGTGCCCGGGCTGTCTCATGCAGCTTCAAGGCGGCGCAGCAAAGAGAGGTCTGGATCTGAAGGTGCTGCACTTATCCGAAGCGATGAAAAAACATATGAACCCTTAGGGCTCTGCATCTGAAGCCCGCCGCGCCGCAAGGTGCACAGAGGTTCAGGTCTCTCTCCGCATTCATTGGCGAAAGCGATGAGGCATCAGCCTTCCGCTCCTCCCGTTGCCGTGCTGCCTGCCGAAGCCGACAAAATCCGCTATGAACATTCGCAGATGATTTTCTGCATGTCCACCTTTCTGCCGGGAAAATTCTGATCCCGGTTTGTCGTATCCCCATCAATTAAATTTTGTTCAAGGTTTTACCGAATAATATCTGTTGTTGGTATGGATATTGCTGCAGAAAAAATAAAGGTCTTACCAATAATTTCGGAGATCACGACAAAAAATTATGTGTGATGATCAAAGTAAATTAAATAATATTAGATTGTTGAAAAAAAAGTTGCCACATCGGACCAATTTTAAAGTTGACGGACAGAGGAAATCATTGTAGGCAGTAAATTGGTAATACCATAATACCTATGTGGAATTGCGGGCGCTCATCCAAAGATGCGTTGAGAGGCTATTTTTAATGATCGAAAGGGGCGGAAAGCGACGAATGCGAAGGGTTGAAAACGCTGTGACAATTAAAACGGTGGCAAGAGCCAAACTGATTTACGGTCTTATTGCGCTGATATGGATGATTTCGGCGGGCAGTTCGAGTGCCTTGGCCGGGTGGCGCATAGACGCGCATCGGTTTTTGCAATCAGCGCATGCCGAGAATGCGTGCTCCGATTGCCACTCCGATATTGAGGCCCTGCCTCGGCATCCTGATCCGGGCAATGTGAATAAAACCATGGGAGATTTTTTTGCACCGGAAAAGTGCCTGGATTGTCATGACGATGTTCAAGGGCAAATCGAGGATGATGCCGAACACGGCGGTGAGGAAGTGCAGGATGTACAGCGATTTCTCAATTGCATCGACTGCCATAACCCCCACTATGAAGGCGCACCGGAGGAAGTCGTGGCATCCGATCCGGTTCTGTTCTCCGAGGAAAATGAAGCCTGCATGGCCTGTCATCAAGCCATTCAGTCTCAGCAGGCGGATGCCGCCGCCTTGACCCGCAATTTGTGCTTTGCATGCCATACAGTCGGAAAGGGCATGCCGGCAGCCGTGCCGGTCATGGATCCGGCACAATATGCCCAAACGCCCCACGCCGACCTGGATTGCCTGACCTGCCATCTTCAGGCCGACCAATATGCACACAACCGGCAAGGTCTTGGCGACTGCGCCCAATGCCACCAACCCCACCAGGAATCAGTGGCCCACGAGGCCCACAGCGGTGTTGCCTGCCAGGCATGCCATTTGGAAGATGTGGCCCCCATGCGCGATGCGCAGACCCATGCGGTGGTCTGGGAGCGTGGCGCCCTGCCCAGTACGGTCACCCGTTTGCACAATTTATCAAAGCCTGATGGCCAGGGGTGTGCCCGCTGCCATTTTGACGGCAATCCTGTCGGGGCCGCAGCCCTGATCCTGCCGCCGAAAAGCGTTCTATGCATGCCCTGCCATGCAGCCACACTGACCGCCGGAGACAAGATTTCAATGGCTTCCCTGGCTGTTTTTGCATTCGGCATGTTGGCATTTATGGCCTTATGGTTCTCAGGAAGCTTCGCCGGGGCGCAGGGCGGCGGTGTGATCGGCAATGCATTGCGGGCCGTCGGCGGCGGATTGGGCGCTGTATTTTCGGCCCGCATCGGAACCATTCTGAAGGCTGTTTGGTTTGATGTCATTCTCCAGCGCCGTCTCTATCAGCGTTCTGCCCGACGCTGGGCCATTCATGCCCTGATCTTCTGGCCGTTTATGATCCGGTTTATCTGGGGGATATCGGCCCTGTTCTCCACCAATTGGTTGAAGGGCTGGCCGCTGGCATGGGAACTGATCAACAAGAACCATCCCGTCACGGCGCTGGTCTTTGATCTTACCGGGCTGTGTCTGGTGGTCGGCATTGTATTGTCCCTGGTGCGCGGGAGCGAGGCAGATAAATCGCGCACCCAGGGATTGCCTTCCCAGGACCGGATAGCCCTGGCATTAATCGGCGGCATCGCCTTGGTCGGTTTCCTGCTGGAAGGCATGCGCATCGCGATGACCGGCGCCCAGGGGCCGGCCGCTTATGCGTTCATCGGATATGGCATCAGCCGTTTGTTTGTCACCATGCAGAGCTTGAGTGTTGCATATGGCTATATCTGGTATCTGCATGCGTTGCTAACGGGCGCCTTCGTGGCCTATCTGCCCTTCAGTCGCATGCTGCATATCATCATGTCGCCGGTGGTTCTGGCGATGAACGCTGTCCAAAAAAAAGAGCACCACTAACCAAAAGCGCCATTTCAGGATAGTACGGCAATTAATGTCTGTATGGAGGTAAAGAATGATGGACGACAGAATTAAGAAAGCCCTCGGTGAGATCGTCGGGGAAGAGAACGTGACCGACCAGTTGATCGACATGGTGTCGTATTCCTATGACTCATCGGAACACAGCCACCGTCCGGATTGTGCGGTCTGGGCCACCACCACAGAGCAGGTTTCCCAGATTTTGAAGCTGGCCAATGAAAACCGCATTCCAGTGATTCCCAGGGGTGCGGGGACCGGCCTCTCCGGCATGGCCGTGCCGGTGAAAGGCGGTATCGTGCTGGATTTGAATCGCATGAACAAGATCGAAAAAATCAGCATCGAGGACCGCTTTGCGGTGGTTCAGCCGGGAGTGGTCTATGCCGATCTGGACAAAGCCCTCGCCCCATACGGCTTTTGCTTTCCTCCCGACCCCGGCAGCGGTACCGTCTGTACGCTGGGGGGCAATGTGGCCACCAACGCCGGCGGCGTAAAGGGCGCCAAATACGGCACCACCCGCGATTACGTATTGGGCCTTGAAGTGGTGTTGGCCGATGGCCGCGTCATGCATACCGGATCATCCACCATCAAATGCGTATCCGGGTTCGATCTGACCCGTTTGATGGTTGGATCCGAGGGAACGCTGGGCGTGGTCACCCGGATTACCCTTAAGATCAACCCCAAACCCACCGCCAGCAGCACCGCCGTGGCCACCTTTGAAAATCTCGAGGACGCCGGTAAAGCCGTCACTCAGATCATGTCCTCCGGCATTATTCCAGCGGTCATGGAGATCATGGACCGCCCGACCATTCAGGCCATCAACCAGAATACCGAGCTGGGATTGCCGGAGGTGGACGCCATGCTGCTCGTGGAAACCGATGGCTACACCCAGGGGGAAACCGACTATCAGTTGGAAAAAGTCGTGGCGGTGTTCAATGCCAACAATCCGCTGGAGGTCAAACAGGCCAAAACCAGAGAAGAGGCGCTGGACTTGTGGAAAGCCCGCAAGTCGGCCTATGCTGTGCTGGCCCGTATACAGACCCACTTCGTCCTGGAAGATGTTACCGTTCCCATGGGCAAAATCGCCGACTTGCTGCGCGGCATCGGCGAAATATCCAAGAAATACAATTTGCAGATCGCCACTTTCGGACACGCCGGCGACGGTAACCTGCATCCCCAGATCCTGTATGATGGATACAACCCGGAGGAGGTCGAGCGCATGGAAAAAGCCGTGGCCGACCTGTTCCAGCTTTCCATTGACTTGAACGGGACCCTCACGGGCGAACACGGCATCGGCATTGCAAAAGCAGGCTACATGACCATGGAACATGATGACGTGGAAATGGATGCCATGCGCATGGTGAAAAATACATTTGATCCCCACAATATATTGAACCCCGGCAAGATGGCTTTGGAGGTGAACTAAAATGGAACCCAAATACGATTTTGATAAAAAATACCGCAAACAGATCCTGCAATGCTCCCGTTGCGGATACTGCCAGGCGGTCTGCCCGGTTTACGGCGCCACCCAGCGACCGGCATTTAACGCCCGTGGAAAGATGTTGTTGCTCAAGGAGATCATGGACGAGAAAATCGACTTGAATGATGAGATGATCGATACCCTGTTTCAGTGCACTACTTGTGGTGCCTGCCACGAAAATTGCCCTTCGGGCGTCAACGTGCCGGAGGTGATCAAGCAGGCCCGCAAGGACATGGTCGCCATCGGTTCCTGCCACCCGGCCTTTACCGGGATGAATGAAGTGCTGCAAAAGCATACCAATATCTACGCCGAGGACGAACCCGAAGATTTCGACCGCGAGCGAGACCAGCAAGCGGAATATGTTTATTTTATCGGCTGTGTGGGACAGTATCGCGAAGACGAAGCCACGGAAGCGACCCTGGACCTGTTGGACCGGTTGGATGTCAATTACACCCTCATCACCGAAGTCTGCTGCAGCGGTGTCCTCGAGGATGTGGGCCATAAGCTCAACGGCAATCTGGCGAAGCAGAACATCGACGCCATATTGGCCACCGGCGCCGAAACCATCATCACCGGATGCCCCTATTGTTATCGCACCTTCAAGAATAAGGACGAATATGCGGCGCTCCGTGACAAAGGGCTGAATCTGGTCCATATTTCTCAATTTCTCAAGGATTTCGAACTGGGCGTGTCCACCGATTTGAAGGTAACCTACCACGACCCTTGTGATCTGGGGCGGCATTGCGGCATTTACGAGGAGCCCCGCGAAACCCTGCGCAAGATTGCGCCCAATTTTTTGGAGTTGCCTCACCATCATGCCAGCTCCCTCTGCTGCGGTTCGGGCGGCGGTGCCCGCGGCGCCTATGCCAAAAACTCCCTCTCCATGGCCAGAAGGCGTCTCAACGAGGCCCTCGAACTGGAAGCGGATGTCCTGGTGACGGAATGCAACTCGTGCGTGCACAACCTGGCCAACGCCAAGCTGCGCAAGGATAAGATCCGCATCTGCAACACGACGGAATTTATCAATGAACTGATGGAAGACGCCGAGTAGCCGTCAACCACGGACCCCTGGCATTTTGCCAAGGTCCTTCAGGGCTGTAATTAATCGCCGGAGTGGCGTTGCGCCGCTTCGGCAATTTGAAAAAAAGGCAAATCGAGGATTTACACCCATTAGACCAAAATCAAATGAATAAGGAGGAAACAGCATGGATATCAAGGGTTACAACATGCCCGAAGACCTGGTTTACGAAAAGAACCATTACTGGATTAAAAAAGAAGGTGATCTGCTGGTGATGGGCATGGATGACTTTGCCCAAAAGTTGGCCGGTGAGATTGTCTATGTGCAGCTTCCGGATGACGGCAAAAAGATAAAAGTCGGCAAAAAGTTCGCCAAGGTGGAATCCGGTAAGTGGCTGGGCAAGGTCTATGCGCCGGTAAACGGTGTCATCGAGTCGGTGAATGAAGATCTGGAGGAAAATCCTGGCCTTATCAACGAAGATGGTTACGGCAAAGGGTGGATGTACAAGATCAAAGCCGACGACACAAGCGAGTTGGACAACCTTATTCAGGGAACTGAGGCCATTGAATCCTGGATTAATGAAGAAATCGAAAAGTATGCCGAAGATGAATAAAACCAAAAATTCACGTTACACCATGCAGCAGTGCATGCAGATGGCTGCCTGCACCAACTGCCAGTCCTGTGCCGATGTATGTCCGGCGGTGAAAGCCGCCGGCGACGGCCAGTTATCGGCCCTGCACCGTATGAAAGGGCTGCAACAGATCCTCAAAAGCCGCAGCGGCGGTTTGTGGTCCAAACTGTTCGGCGTCAAGCCCATGACCGATGCACAATGGAAAGCCTATTCCGAAACGGTGTATCGTTGCACCTTGTGCGGGAATTGTCAGGAAGTATGCCCGGTGGGCATTCATTTGAAGGATCTGTGGCTTTCCCTGCGGGAGGACTTGGTGGACACCAAGCACTTTCCAAAGAAGATCAATATGATCAAGCGCAATTTGGAATCCAGTCGCAATGTTTTCGACGAGGACAACGAAGAGCGTGCCGAATGGGTCGAGGATATGGACGATCCGCCCGATGACCTGTTTGTCAAAGATGAAGCCGATATTGTCTATTTCACGGGTTGTACGGCAGCCTATTTTCCTGTGGCCCAGAAAATCCCCCTGGCCTTTGCAGACATTCTTGTTCAGGCGGAGATCAATTTTTCGCTGCTGGGCGAAGAGGAGTGGTGCTGCGGCTTTCCGCTCCTGGGTGCCGGGCTCAAAGATATGTTTGCCGAGTTTGCCGAGCACAATATCGAGGCGGTCCTGGAGAAGGGCGCCGGCCAGGTGGTGTTTGCCTGTCCATCCTGTTACGAGATGTGGAAAGAGCACTACCCGTACAAAAAACATGGCCTTCAAATTTATCATAGCACCCAGTATCTGGAAAAACTCATCGGAGAAGGCCGTCTGCCGCTGAATTCGCTTGATCTCACGGTGACTTATCACGATCCCTGCGATCTTGGTCGTGGCGCCAGGGAATTTGACGCCCCCAGGGAAGTTATTCAATCCATCCCCGGCATCAAATTCGTCGAGTTGCCCAACAACCGGGAAAACTGCAATTGTTGCGGCGGCGGCGGTAATCTGGAGATGGTTGATGCCGGGCTGTCGGCCGGGATTGCCAAAGATAAAGTTGAAGAGGCTGTGTCAACAGGAGCGAATGCCATCGTGACCTCTTGCCAGCAGTGCGTTCGCACCATGCTGACCTATGCCAAGCGCAACAAGGTGCCCATCGAGGTTTTGGATATCACCCAACTCATTCACCGGGCATTACAATAGCAAGGAAATTGTTTTGGAACACCAGAACAGCATCCGGGTGCAGCTTGATGACGATCAGGCGCTGATTTCAGGGGCCGGCCGCAGTTTGCGCGTGTCTCAAAAGGACCGCGCCGATGCCGTGTCGAGCTGCCCCATGCATTTGATGCTGGGCGCTTTGGGTGCCTGCATCATGCTGACGCTCAATGCCGTGGCCAAACAAAAGGGAATCACCCTTATACGGCCTGACGTGCGTCTGGATTATGCCCGCAACGGCAATGGGGATACGCGCTTTCATGTGGCTTTGAACCTGGACAGCCATCTAACCGATCGTGAGCGCAAAATCCTGTATCAATCCGCGCGCATTTGCGAAGTGGGCAAGGTTCTGCAGAGCAATGTGCGCATCGATTATTGCCTGGAGGATCAGTCTTCCGAAAAAGAACTGGGGACCCAAAGGTATGCGCTGGGCTGATATACGGCCGGGTTATTGCATGACATCAGTGGAAGCATCAAAGTGCAATCAAGATAAAGGAATCGAACGGCAATCATGACGACGTGGCGTTTGCTGGATACTCCGCCCATGACGGCGGCGGAGAATATGGCCCTGGACGAAACCCTGCTGGAACTCAAGGGACAGGGCTGCTCCCCCAATACCATACGGTTTCTGCAATTCAAACCCCGTGCGGTGCTGGTGGGATATCATCAGGCTGTTCAGGAAGAGATTCGGCTGGCGTATTGTCGGGAGCAGGGCATCGATATCAACCGACGCATTACCGGCGGCGGAGCCATTTTTTTCGATGAAAACCAGCTGGGTTGGGAAGTTTATTGCGATAAGCGTTTTTTCGACATCATCATTCCCAACAACCGGTTGTTTAAAACCCTTTGTCAGCCTGTGGCCACCGCCTTGGGCCAACTGGGGCTGGATGCCGAATTCCGTCCCCGCAATGACATCGAGATCAACGGCCGCAAAATATCCGGCACCGGAGGGACAGAATCCGAAGGTGCGTTTATGTTTCAAGGCACCATGCTGGTGGACTTTGATGTGGATACCATGTTGCGTGCGCTGCGCATACCGGTGGAAAAACTCAAGGCCAAGGAGATCGATTCCATCAAGGACCGGGTAACCTGTCTGAACTGGGAGTTGGGGTATACACCGCCTTTGGAGGAGATCAAGGAATCCATAAGGTTCGGTTTTGAGGAAAACCTGAAGATCAGCCTGGTGCCGGAAGGCCTGACCCCTGAAGAGCGGCAATTGTTCGAACGCAAGCGCGAGCGCTACCGGTCGTGGGAGTGGATCGATCGGGTCAAGCCCCGGTTTCAAAAACGGGAAGCGGTGCAATCATCATATAAGGCCGATGCCGGTATGGTGCGCTTTACCCTGGTGGTCAATCTTCCCCAGCGCCGCATTAAGGATATTTATATTACCGGCGATTTTCTCGCATTTCCCGGACGCGCCCTCTACGACCTGGAATCCCGGTTGCGGGGCATGCCGTTGAACCGTGAACAGTTGCTGGAAACCATTGAACGCTTCTTTGCGGCGGGTCATATCACCATACCCGGCATGGAAGTTGATGATTTTGTTCAGCCTTTAGAGCAGGCCCTTGAAAAAATAGAGATTACCAGATTCGGCATTCCCCTGGAACACGCCAATCTGATCTCCGTGGCCAACGGCTCCTTTGAAGAGATTCTGCGCCGGAATCCGTCTGTACTGTTGCTGCCTTATTGCGCCAAGTTCACCGAGTGCGATCTGCGCTATGCCAAGGGATGCAAGACCTGCGGCCAGGAGTCCTGTACCATCGGACCGGCCTGGGCCATGGGCTTGGGGCGCAAGATGAAAGTGGTTACCGTCACCAGTTTTGAAGATTTGTGGGCCGAATTAAACCATATGAAAGCCAAAGGCGTAAAGGCGTTTATCGGATGCTGCTGCCAACCATTTTTCGCCAAACATGTGGATGACTTCAAGCGCAGCGGGCTGCCGGGCATCCTGCTCGATATCGACAATACCACCTGCTACGACCTGGACCTGGCCAAAGAAGCCTACGCCGGCAGTTTTGAGAGTCAAACCGAACTGAATTTGGATCTCCTGGAAACCGTGCTCAAGGCCGGAGCGGTCCTGAATCAGGATAAAGCGGTGAAATGATGGACCGGCTGCGTTGCGATATTTTGGTTGTTGGTGGAGGACCGGCCGGAGCGGCGGCGGCCCGCGCCGCAGCCCGCCAAGGTGCGCGGGTGCTGTTGGTTGAGCGACGAACGACCATCGGCGTTCCGGTGCAATGCGCCGAATACATTCCGGCCCTGCTCATGGGCAAGATCCAACTGGGGCGCCGCTTTGTGGCCCAATCGATCAAAGGTATGAAGACCTACCGCGCGGACGGCGGCGAAACCGTTACCAAAGCACCCGGGTTTATCATTCATCGCGATCTATTCGACCAAACCCTCGTTCAGGCGGCCCAAGACGACGGCGTGCATGTCCTGACGGCCACCCGGGCTGTGGATCGATGGGAGACCGGCGCCGTCATTCTTAAGCAGAAAAGCGGGCATTATATCAAGATCAAGCCCGAGATCATCATCGGCGCCGACGGGCCCCAATCCACCGTGGGGCGCTGGATCGGCGTCGTTAACCGCCATCTGCTGCCCGGCGTGCAAATGACCCTGGAATTGTCCGCGCCCATGGACCACACGGAAGTCTATTTTCATCCAGACATTTATGCCGGCTACGGCTGGCTTTTTCCCAAAGGCCGCTTCGCCAATGTGGGGCTGGGCTTAAAACGCAACGGGCGCAATCCCGAGCGTGTGCGCAAGACACTGGATCAATTCGCCGCGGATCTGAAATCCCGGAACAAAGTCAAGGGTCGTCCCTTGGCCTATGCCGCCGGATGGATCCCCGCGGAGCCGGTGCGCAAGGCCGTTTACGGCCCCGTTGCCCTGGTGGGCGACGCCGCCGGGCATACCCATCCCATCACCGGCGCCGGCATCTTCGCGGCCGTGGTAGGGGGGCAGATGGCCGGAAAGTGGGCCGGTCGAGCCGTTGAGTCCAAGGATGCCGGTTTGCTGGGCAGGTATGACGATGAATGGCAGGACCTGATGGCCGACACCCTGCAACGCGCCCATGAACGCCGCAAAGAGATGGAACACCAATGGGACAATTTCAGCGCCACGGTGCAGAAATGCTGGGTAGCCTACAGGGATTACTATGTATGACCTTGATCAACGCCTGAGCAAAGCCCGGGACCTGTCCTGGCAGCACTTGGGCAAAAGCATCACATTTTATCTGCCGGGTATGTTTCGTCTCAACGGCCATACCGGCCGCTATCCTGCGCTATCCATTACGGGGGATGAATGTGCACTGCAGTGCGACCATTGCCAGGGCAAAATTCTATCCGGCATGCTCCCCGCCGTCACACCGCAAAGCCTGGTGTCCAAATGTCAGGACCTGGCCAAACAAGGTCATTTGGGTGTTCTGCTCAGCGGGGGCTGCGATGCCCACGGCCGGATGCCGTGGCAGGACTTCCTGCCGGCCATCGAGACCATTAAAGCGACAACGGATTTGTTTGTCTCGGTACATTGCGGACTCGTGGACCTGCCCACGGCACGCCGGATGAAACAGGTGGGTGTGGATCAGGCCCTGATTGACGTCATCGGCGATGACGCCACCTTTCAGTCCATTTACCATGTGCCCTTCGGGGTCGACCGCATCGCGGCGGCCATGGAGGCCCTGGAAACGGCGGGCGTGCCCATGGTGCCGCACATCGTCTGCGGCATCGGCTACGGTCGCATTCAGGGGGAGCACACAGCCGTGGAGATGGTGTCCCGCTTTGACATCGCCCAATTGGTGCTCGTGGCGTTGATGCGCATTCCCGGTACCCCCACGGCCCGAGCCGTTCCCCTTGAGGCTGAAGCCGTGGCAGATATCATCGCCGAAGCCCGCATGTGTATGCCGCGCACCCTGATCAGCCTGGGCTGCGCGCGCCAGCGCGGCAACAGCCGGCTGGAGGAACTGGCCATCGATGCGGGCATCAACCGTATGGCGCTACCCTCGGAGGAGGCACTGGCGCGAGCCAATGCATACGGCCTGGAGATTAAATTTCAACCCACCTGCTGCTCGGTGGCCATGAGCCATACCACCGAAAGCTGGCATTGAGCACGATCGATCCCAAGGAGATTGAGGATATGGAAAATTTGGAAAACGAAAAGAAAGAGAGCCCGGAGTACCTGCGCATGAGTCTGGCAGCGGCCATGACCCTGGGATTCAAACCGGGTATATTTTATCGCGGCGCCAAGCTTTACTGCATCAACCTGTTGTTGAACTATAATAACGGCTGTGCCGCCAGGTGCGCCTATTGCGGACTTTCCAACAAGCGCGAGGGCGAATATGGCGACAAGAGCTTTATTCGTGTGACCTGGCCCAACTATGCCCTGGACGATATCATTGAACGGATTTCAAAGCGGCAGGAGCGCGTCAAACGCGTTTGTATTTCCATGATCACCAACAAACGTTCCATTGCCGACACCCGGGATATCTGCGCGCGTCTGCGCACCAGCTTCGACATCCCGGTCTCATTGCTGATTTCGCCCACCATTGTATCCCGGGAGGATTTAATTGCGTTCAAAGCCGCCGGGGCCGATAAAATTGGCGTGGCCATCGATCTGGCGACTCCCGAGTTGTTTGCCAAATACCGCGGCAAAGGCGTGGCGGGCCCGCATTCGTGGGATCAGTATATGGCGTGTCTGACGTCGGCCATCGAGATATTCGGTCACCGCAACGCCGGTTCTCATTTAGTCACCGGCATGGGCGAAACCGAAAAAGAGATGGTGGGAACCATTCAGACAGTCCAGGACATGGGCGGCTGGACGCATCTGTTCTCGTTCTTCCCCGAAGCCGAATCTCAGATGAAAGATCATCCCATGCCGGATATGGACCACTACCGGCGCATTCAATTGGCCCGCTACCTGATTGACGAGAATATCTCGCATGCCAGGCAGTTTGCCTATGACGATCAGGACCGCATCGTCGACTTCGGCATACGGACACAGCGCCTGATGGCCGTAATTGGCAGCGGCGAGCCGTTCAGGACCAGCGGGTGTGAAGGTTACGATGGCGAGGTGGCCTGCAACCGCCCCTATGCCAATTCACGACCAGGACCGGACATTCGCAATTTTCCGTTTGCACCCGATACCAAGGATATTGAGCGTATTCGGCGGCAAATGGGGCTGGCGGATGGGTCGGGCGAGAAAAAAATTGCATCTTAGTGTTTTTCAGCCAGGGTACATGGCACAGGTTTCGCATTGAATCTAGCAGAGTAGAAAAGAGGCCTCACACATTGCAATAGCGTCACCAATGGTTCGCTCCGCAGTTTTACACTGATCGTTGACGGTCGTTGCAATCAATTTAAATGGGCGCGCTCCGGCGAATGCGCCAAAAAAACCGCATACATACACAATACTCCGGTTGCAGATCGGGCGATTCTGCACTATGTAATGGGTTTATGGTTTAGCGTGAAGTTCGGCGCACACATTTAAATTGGTATTACCATTTGACATGCGTTGTGTGAACGAGAGAAGGAACCACCTAACCCAAAAGGAGGCAGTTTCATGAGAAGAAGTACTATGATGAAAATTTTTATCGCAGCGTTTGCCGTGATGTTTGTCCTCACTGCAACACCGGCCATGGCCAAAAAAGTCCTGCTCAAGGTACCGGTGTGTTTTCCCACCGCCCTGCCGGGTCTGGGAACCGCCGCTCCCTGGCTAGCAAAGCGTATGGACGCGCTGAGCGCCGGCCAAATCAAAATGAAGATTTACGAGCCGGGAAAACTCGTGGCTCCCTTTGAAATTCTTGATGCTGTATCTACAGGAAAAGTCAATGCCGGATACTCCACCCCCGGGTACTGGCAAGGCAAGATTCCGGCGGCATCTCTGTTTTCCGCCGTTCCTTTCGGCCCCGAAGCCGGCGAATACCTGGCATGGCTCTACTATGGCGATGGTCTTAAGCTGTGGCAGGAGATGTATGACCAGGCTGGTTACCATGTGCATGTATTGCCCTGCGGCATCATTGCCCCGGAAACCTCCGGTTGGTTTGCCAAACCCATCAATAGCGTAGCCGACCTCAAAGGTCTGCGGATGCGTTTCTTTGGTCTTGGCGGCGAGGTCATGCAGAAGCTGGGTGTGTCCACCAGCCTGCTGCCCGGCGGTGAGATTTTCCCGGCCCTGGAAAAAGGCGCCATCGACGCCACCGAGTTCTCCATGCCGGCCATCGACCAACGCCTGGGGCTCTATAAGATTGTAAAGTACAACTACTATCCGGGATGGCATCAGCAAGCCACCGTTTTCGAGCTGCTGATCAACAATGACGTCTGGAATAAGTTGACCGATAATCAGAAAATGGCGTTGGAAGTGGGTACCCGTGCCGCCACCCTGGATGCCTTTGCTTACACCGAAGCCATTCAAGGCCCCGTTATTAAAGAGAACGTAACCAAACGCGGCGTCAAGAACATGTACTGGTCAGATGAGATGCTGAACACCTTCAAAAAAGCCTGGGATGAAGTGGTTGTCGAGCAGAGCAAGGATCCCGAGTTCAAGAAAGTCTGGGATAACCTGCAGGCTTTCCGCGCAGAGTACAAATACTGGTCACAATGGGGCTTTCTGCCGCGCGGTGCCAAAAAATAAATCCGGTTTACACTTGCGGAGCCGCTGCACCTGAACAGGCATGCGGCTTTGCTTGAAACCGAAAATGATGGTAATTTAAGCGCCCCGGTGGACAACCAACGAGGTGTTGGATGTTCGTTCGCTGGCGGTTGACCCCCGGGGCTGCTTTTAGTGCCGTTTAACGCCTTGCATCGGGTTGCGGTTTTGGAAAGAGGGTTGGCTTACTGTAACGGTTAACCTTCTCCCCAATATTGTAACCCGTAATCACTAAGGAGCTGGTATGGAGTCAGAGACAGTACCTGTAAACAAATTCGTAGCGAAGGTTGAAAATACGATTCTGGGGATTGGGCGCTGGAGCTCATGGCTGAATGTGGTGTTGATCGCGGCCATCATCGTCCAGGTCGTGCTGCGCTATGTGTTCGGCATGGGAATGGTGCAATTGGAGGAGCTGCAATGGCACCTTTACGCGGTGAATGTCGTATTCGGTCTTTCCTATTGCCTGTCGGCTGATTCGCATATACGTCTGGATGTGCTCCACGACAAGTTCAGCCGTCGCACCAAGGAGAAAATTGAGATTCTTGGTATCATTCTTCTATTGATGCCGCTTATTTATGTCATTTTTTACCATAGTGTGGATTTCTTGTGGGAGGCCCTCCGGACCCACGAACGTTCCGACTCCCCCATGGGCCTCTGCTGCCGCTGGATCCCCAAGGGATTGATTCCCATTGCCATGATCATGTTTTTCGCGTCGGCAACAGCACGCTTGGTAAAAGCTTTTCACTATTTGAAACACACCAAGAAGGGGGCATAATCCAGTGGACGCCAATAGTATTCTTGTTATTCTGATGTTTGTGACCTTTATCGCCTTGTTGTTTACCGGGTACCCCATTGCCCTGGTGCTTGGCGGTGTCGCCATGATTTTCGTTTTGGTCGGTTATCTTGCCGATATCTATTTGGGCACCTGGACGGGCCTGGATTTTCTCACAGCCGGCATGGTGGTCAACCGAATATACAAACTCATGGACAACTGGGTGTTGGTGGCCATCCCCATGTTCATCTTCATGGGACTGATGCTCGACCGCTCGGGAATTGCCGAAAAGATGATGAGCCGCATGCAGAACTTGTTCGGACCGGTGCGTGGCGGGCTGGCGGTGGCCGTGACCGTCATCGGCATCGTGCTGGCCGCGTCCACCGGCATTATCGGCGCTTCGGTGGTGCTGCTGGGCCTGCTTTCAATACCGGCCATGCTCAAGCAGGGCTATTCCAAGGCCCTGGCCACCGGCACGGTTTGCGGTGCCGGCACCCTGGGGATTCTCATACCGCCCAGTATTATGCTGGTTATCATGGCCGATCAACTGGGCCTCTCCGTGGGCGATCTCTTCATGGGGGCCGTCGTCCCCGGCGTCATCCTGGGTTCACTATATTTAATTTATATCATTGGTTTCTGTGCCCTCAATCCCAAAGCCGCACCGCTGGACCCCAATCGTCCACCGCTGCGCTTTAAGATGGTCTGGGACGTATTTTTGACCATTCTGCCGCCTGGCGCGCTGATCCTTGCCGTGCTGGGCTCCATCTTTATGGGTATCACCACACCGACGGAGGCCTCGGGAGTAGGCGCATTGGGCGCCATCGTCCTGGCCGTCCTAAACAAACGCTTCAATTGGAAGGTGCTCAAAGAAGTTTCCGTCGCCGCGTTTAACACTACCGGGTACATTTTCGGCATTTTCGTCGGCGCCACCTGTTTTGCCGTGGTGCTGCGAAGCCTGGGCGGCGACGAATTCATTGAATCTGCCCTGACCGGTCTGCCCCTGGGACCCTATGGCGTCATGATCGTCATTCTGGGGACGGTCTTCGCATTGGGTTTCTTTCTCGATTGGATCGAGATTACCCTGATTGTCCTTCCCCTGCTGGCACCGGCGGTATTGAAACTGGGAATTGACATCAATAATTACGGTGTCATCGATCACGCTCCGCTGGTCTGGTTTGCGGTACTGGTGGCGGTCAGTCTGCAGACATCCTTTTTGACCCCGCCGGTGGGATTCGCCCTGTTCTATCTCAAAGGTGTGGCACCCAAAGAAATCGTATTGATGGATATTTACAAAGGGGTTGTGCCGTTCATCATTCTGCAGCTCATCGGTTTGATCGTTGTGGCAATTTTCCCACAGCTGGTGATCTGGCTGCCGGCGGTTGCCTACGGCAACTGACGCCGATTGTTCGATGGCAAAAAGGAAAGCCTGACAAAAGAGTATGTGACCGCTGCTCTTTTGCCGCCGGGAAAAATGTCAATACCGGTATAATGGCACACAATTAGCATTGAATATAATCAGATGGTTTGAGTGACTTCCCTAAAGGACACCTGGCCATCGAAGTCAAACCACAATTTGCCCAAGGGTCTCCTCAAAACTATTATCCCCTCTCCTTGGGTATCAAGGGCGATCTTCGGATCGCCCTTTTCCTTTTTGGCCATCCGAACCAATCATGGCGACGTTGAATCGCGGTACCGGCGGAAAGATTCAAGCTTGCGCCTTTCCCCGGGGTCGGAAAAGTTTGGCCCTGGCCGGTGTATATGGAACTATCGTGGTGGATGATCTGCCAACCATGCCGGAGGTATTTGCACCGCGCAATGGTTGTACCGGTTGTCTTAAAAAACGGACAATCCTTATTAGGCCCGCCCAATCTTGTGTGAAAATCAGTATGTCAATAAGCACAAGTATTTTATTGGGTTTTTCGATCTGGCAGTTGATTTTTAATATTCTGGATTGCGGGTTCGAATCATCCCCACTTTACGGCTGGCAGCAAAATTGAATGGTATTCAATAGTTAGGACTGTCATGCTGGCCAGTCTGAAATGACGGACTATTCTGAAAAATCAGACATAAAGTTGATGGATGACTGTCTATTTGGATGGCCGCAGGGCCGATACGGGGCGAGAATTTAGGTATAATGGTATTACCAATTAAAGGGGTAATAGTGTTCAGGTCGATGCTTTGAATTGAACGTCATGCCGCTTGAGCAGGGCATAGAAGTGGGAGCGCGACAATTTGGATATTTCCAGGATGGTGTTCATATCGCCATCGGTGCGGCGGATTAAATGCTCAAGATAGACCTTTTCCATCTGGATCTTGAAATCCTTCACCGAAGGCATGGGGTCGGAAAAGAGGTGGGTTGTCTCGACGGTGTCCGTCTTATTCGATGGGGGCGGGGGGAGTGGGCTTGCTTCCTTGGCGGTATTCTTGCCGAGCATGGTGCGCGTCACTTCAATACGGATATCCGCCGGCAGGTGCATGGCAAACATGGTCATTTCATCGCCGGCCGCCACGAAGGCCTGTTCCAGGGAGTGGAACAACTCGCGAACATTGCCCGGCCAGTTGTAGCCGTTGACGGTGTCAATAAAGTCGGCATCCACCCCTTTGTTGCTGATCTGTGCGCGTTCGCTCAAGTAGTTGATATAATACATGGTCAGGGCTTTGATGTCCTCTTTCCGCTGGCGCAGCGGTGGAACGTTCAGGGAGATGGACTTGAGGCGGTAATAGAGATCCTCCCTGAACCGTCCGGCCTCAACCATTTTGAGCAGATTGCGGTTGGTGGCCGCCATGAGGCGGAAATCGCTGGCCATTTCCAGGCGCGCGCCCACCGGTCTGAATTTGCGCTCCTGAAGCACCCGTAGGAAGACCTTTTGCGCATTGGGATTCAGCTCGCCCACTTCATCGAGAAAAAGCGTCCCGCCGTCCGCCTGTTTGACCAGGCCGCTGCGGTCCTGAACGGCGCTGGTGAAAGATCCCTTTTTATGGCCGAAAAGGATGCTCTCCATCAAGTGTTCCGGCAACGCCGCACAGTCGACAACCACGAAAGCCCGGCCCCGGCGTTCGCTGTTGTTATGGATGGTCCGGGCGAAGAGCTCTTTGCCGGTGCCGGTTTCACCGGTGATCAGGACGCTGAAGGCGCTTTCGGCGGCCATGGCCACAATATCGAAACAGTTTCGCATGGCCGGGCTGGTGCCGATAACGCCTTCGGTGTCGAGAGCTTTCAGGCGTTTTTGGGTCTGCTTTTCGGCCCGGTACTCCATGGCGCGCTTCAGCGTCAGTCTGGTCTGCTTAATGGGCGAGGGTTTGACCAGGTAGTCCCAAACGCCTCCCTGGATTGCCAGTTCGGCCCCGTCAGGATCCCCCCTGCCGGTGAGAATGATGACTTCCGGGTGTGAAGGCGCATCTTTGATACGGGGCAAGGCCGTCAAACCGTCCCCGTCGGGCAGGCGGACATCCAGAAACACCACATCCACGTCATTGGCGGCCAGCTTTTCGAGCCCCTCGGATAGGCAGTTCGCTGTCATGCACGCGAAATCCATACGGATCACCAAGCTCTCCATGGTGTTACAAACTTCAGGATCGTCATCGATGATCAGAATGTTCGGCATAGGTTCCTTGATGCTGGCAAAGCGATCCCCGGCAATTGATTAAGCAAACGTGCTACGACACGATATCATACGAGAAATCAGCTGCCAAGCCAATGGCTTTTTGGTCAGCGGTTTTAACTGAACGATATTCAGGAACAAGACATCGATCCCGATACCGACACCCATACCGAGGCCGCGGCAAATCGGGATCGCTATCGAAAAGAGAGAGAGGAACCGTCCGAATCATTGACGCGGTCTGAAAGGGTCGGCGCAGAGGCCGATTCTTCCTGCAGGGCGCTGGTTTCGACCAATGGTCTTCGTAGGGCAGGGCTCCGTCCCTGCCTTTGATGCCTGGCCAGGCGCATCAAAGCGTCACGCGGCCGGCACGGAGGCCGGCCCTACATAGGCCCAGGGGGGCACGGAGGCCGGCTCAACGCGAAAAATAATATTTGTAAAGTACATGAATCTGCGTCTGTTGTGATGAATCGGATTCAGTCATGCTTTTTCGTTGGGCCGGGGTGGGTTGGGCCGTCTTGGGATCCAATCGTTGATGGTGGCGGTTGCGGGTCATGCCCGATGCCGTACGGCAACTGCCTCCTGATCCAATACTTCGCGGATCGCTTTTGATATGCTGGTTTTGTTATAGGGCTTGCGTATTAATTTTTTGATATTGAATGTGCTGGCCTCCATTCCTTCTGGAGGCTTACGGCCGGTGACGATGATAACGGGCACATCCGGATGGGTGTGGGCGACCTTTTCGGCCAACTGCAGACCTGTCATTTCGGGCATGTCATAATCGGTTATAATCAAGTCAAAAGCATTGGTGTGATCTTCAATATGCTGGCATGCTTCTTCGCCGTTGGAGCATGCCAAAACCCTATATCCCAGTTGGGACAGCACCCTGGGAATCAGGACCAATTGATCCTCATCATCCTCGACAAACAATATGGTTTCTTCGCCGCCGTAGACCGCTACATCTTTCTTGACATGGGATAGGGAGGAGGCGGGCAGCAGCGGTAAGAAAATTTCGAACGTCGTAAGTTTATTCGGAATGCTGCTTACCCGGATGGCCCCGTTATGGCCCTTGACGATGCCATGGACCACCGCCAGGCCCAGGCCCGTGCCTTCCCCCTGGCGTTTGGTGGTGAAGAAGGGATCGAAGATCTTATCCTTTATATCCGTCATAATGCCCGGGCCGTCATCGGCGATCTTCAGATGCAGATAGAGACCGGCTTTAATATCCAGGACTTCCGCCTGGCGCTTGCCAACTTCCATTTGTTCCAGGTGGATGGAGAGCATGCCGCCCCGGCCTTCAAGCGCTTGAAAGGCGTTGGTGCACAGATTCATCACCACCTGGTGAATCTGGGTTGGGTCGGCCTGGCAGATGGCCATCTCGGTGGCAATGTGGGTGTTGATCTTGATGTTGCGCGGCAGGGAGGCCTCGATGAGATTGACCGCCTCTTCCACGACTTCAGAGATGCGGGTGGGTTTGAACCCGGCTTTGTCCGCGCGACTGAAAGTGAGAATCTGTTTTACCAGCCGGGAGCCCCGGCGCGCGGCTTTCAGGCTGCGGTGCAGATCCTTGGCAGCCATGGTCTGCTCCGGTACATCTTCAACGGCCAGTTCCGTTGAATTGATAATCGATGTGAGAATATTGTTGAAATCGTGGGCGATGCCTCCGGCCAGCGTACCGATGGCTTCCATCTTGGTGGTTTCGATCAATTTGTTTTGCAGCAGCACATTTTGGGTAATATCCTCTGCAGTGCTGAGCACGCCCACGACTTCACCTGCCTGGTCATGCAACGGCACGCGGTTGACCTTCAGCCACACCTTATCATTTTCCCGGCGCTGAATGGTCCACCGCAGGTGATAGGCCGCTTTGTCCTGCTGGACCACATCCTGGTCGGTCTGTATGCTCAGCCTGGCGATTTCCTTATCCGTCATCAGATCCAGGTCGGTTTTGCCGGCCACCACGCTGAGATTCTTGAGGCCGTGAAAATTGCCGAAACTGCGGTTGGCGCCGATATACTTTAAGTTTTTATCCTTCCAATGAACATGCTGCGGGATATTGTCCAATACCAATTGCAGCATCTGCTGGGATTCGCGGAGCTCCTTTTCCGTGACCTTCTGATCGGTGATGTCGTGAATCGCCCCCACGATGCCGACAATCTCATCCTTGGTGTTGGTATAGCTGGCCTTGTGAAGGATCACGTCCCTTGCGCCCCGGCCATTGAGATCGATGCGTTTTTCATAGGTTTTAATGCCGATGTGGGTTAGTAGCTCGCCATCGACACCGTCCACTAATTGCCCCGGGCCGCAATTTTTGTGCTCACAGGCATCGGTGCCGAGAACCCGTTCGCGGTCCAGGTTGAACCATTTCTCAAACGAGAGATTGACACCGGTAAATTTACCGGATTCGTTTCGAAAGTAGATCGGTATAGGGATGGTGTTCATCAGTTGGCGCATGAACGTGAGCTGGTCTTTGAGCTTGCTTTCCGCGGTTTTGCGCTCGGAGATATTGAACATTAAAAAAACCAGGGCGATGCTGACCAGGATTACCCCCAGAATCAGGAACCAGAACACCTGGCGGTCGATTTCAAAGAAATAGGCCGTGCGATTGATAATTTTGCTGCCTTCGGGCAGATCATCGCTGCTGATATTGAACTTTTTCATGATATTGTTATCAAAAATGAGCATCTCATCGTTGGGTTTGACGATGGGGATATCCATGGGATCCTTGCCTTCCAGGACGCTGATGGCCATGCGCGCAGCGGCTGAACCGTGCTTAAACCCGTCGATCATCTTGCCGCCCACCACGCCCGACCCCACCATGAATTTCCAATTGCTGTAAAGCGGGGCGCCGGTACTGCGCCACAGCGCGTTGACAATCTCGTTGGCGGTGTAGCGTCCCTTTTGGTCATCCATATAGAAAGGGATAATATAGAACACCGAGTCAGCGGCCATGGCTTTGGCATCGCGGGTGAGCTGATCGAGGCTCACCGCTTTGAGAAATTCATACTTGGGCGTGACGGTCATTTTATTGAAGGCCTGTAGAATCTGGCTTTTAATGGCCTTGGCTGTTGTCGAGTTGTCTTCAATCACCACAAAACGCTTGCGCTCGGGATGGAATTTCTGGGCTAGCTCCAGATTCTCTTTGATGTCGAAGGATTCAACCACGCCGGTGACATTGCTCATGCCGTAGATGGATTGGGGTGAAAAATCGTTGACCCCGCAGAAAATTGTCGGAACCCCCGGAAAAAGTTCCGCCTGAAATTGCCGGTAAAAATCAAAGCCATTGTTGTCCGAGACAATAATGATATCAAACTTCACGTTGCGGTATTTATGGGCGTAGATGGCAAACAAATGCATCTTGACCTGTTGGTTGTACCGAATTTTGGTGTCCATGTATTCGATGTGCAGGTCGATATTCATGCCGCTCTGACTGATGACGGACTTGATGCCCTCCAGGATGCGGTCCGACCATTGATAACCGTTCTCATAGGAGTTGAGAAAAAGAAGATTGATCTTTCTGGGGTCGTCGTTTTGGGCAAAGGCCGCCGTTGCCGTTGCCATGTTTGCCGCGATGATGAACGCTATGATCCATGGTTTTAAATTCATGATCTGTCCGTTTTGTTTGACGTCTTGTGCGTCAGAATAGGATAACCTTCCAATTTAATGGGGTTTCAGCAGGAATTCAGGATAAGCAAGCGGTGTGATGCTGTCAACCGCTGGAGGGGGGCTGCCGGTTCGGAGATTCTGTTCTGATTTTTGCATACCTGCTTGTATTTCAATCTAATCAATTGAATTTTCAATGCAATAAATAAGCCATGGTTCGTGTTAATTTCTGATTTCTATGCTTGAAAAAAAATCCTTTAATAGTAATCTAACAGGAAGGGCAATCGGCGGCAACTTCTGGTTCAACCCAGTACCCGCATCGGTAGAATATCGAGCGCAAAGGGGCATGAATGACCACCCACCAAGACGATGGCACCTATGGGCAGTTTCTTAAGCAAATCAGCCACACATTTCCAAACGACAGAATTATCACCGATCCGTTGCGGACCCTGACTTACGGGACGGATGCAAGTTTCTACCGCCTGATTCCCAAGGTGGTCGTCAAAGCCCAAAGCGAGGCGGAAGTGGTGGCGTTGCTGCGCACGGCAAGCGGTATGCGACTGCCGGTGACCTTCAGGGCGGCGGGCACCAGCCTGTCCGGGCAGGCGGTCACCGACTCAATTTTATTGATGGCGGGCAGTGGTTGGAAAGCTTACGCCATATTGGATGGCGGTGCCAGGATTCGTCTGCAGCCGGGAATTATCGGCGGACAGGCCAACCGATACCTGGCACCTTATGGTATGAAGATCGGACCCGACCCGGCCTCTATCAACTCCGCCATGATCGGCGGCATTGCCGCCAACAATGCCAGCGGCATGTGCTGCGGCACGGCCCAGAACAGTTATCAGACCGTGGACAGCATGCGGATCATTTTTGCGGACGGCACATTGCTGGACACTTCGGATTCCGCCAGTCGTCAGGCATTTGTCGCCGGCCACCACGAAATGCTGGAACAACTTGTGACCCTGGTCGCCAAGGTTTGCAACAACGAAGCGCTCACGGCGCGTATTCGCCACAAGTTCAAAATCAAGAACACCACCGGATACAGCCTCAACGCCCTGGTGGATTTCAGCGATCCCTTCGATATCATCACCCATTTGATGATCGGTTCCGAAGGCACCTTGGGTTTCATCTCCGAAGTGGTCTATCAAACCGTGGTGGAGCACGCCCACAAAGCCACGGCTTTGATGATTTTCGCCAATATTGAAGATGCCTGCCGAACGGTCTTCTTTTTGAAAAGCGCGCCGGTCCAGGCGGTGGAGCTGATGGACCGGGCGGCCCTGCGGTCGGTGGAAAACAAGAAAGGGCTGCCTGAATATCTAAAGGACCTGCCCCCGGATGCCACGGCACTACTGGTGGAGACCCGCGCCGCGGATGAAGATGAGCTACAGCTCAATGTGGCCGCCATCGTGCAGACCCTGGACGGTGTTCCGCTGGCGGCCACAGATGATCAGCGGACTTTCAGCCAATTGACCAGGTTCAGGCCTGTAAAGTGTGCCGCCACGCTTTTGCCGGTGCAGTTTACCGATGCAGTGGAAGATTATACCCAGCTGTGGAACATTCGCAAAGGACTTTTCCCGTCGGTGGGCGCCGTCCGGCAGGTGGGCACCACCGTGATCATTGAGGACGTGGCCTTTCCCCTGCAGCATCTGGCGGCGGCGACCCTGGAACTGCAGCAACTCTTTAAAAAGTACCATTACCATGAGGCGATTATCTTCGGGCACGCCCTGGAAGGAAATCTTCATTTTGTCTTCACCCAGGATTTCAGCGCCCCGGCCGAAGTTGAGCGTTACCGGCTTTTCATGGAGGATGTCTGCCATATGGTGGTGGACCAATATGATGGGTCGCTCAAAGCCGAGCACGGCACGGGCCGTAACATGGCGCCCTATGTCGAAATGGAATGGGGGGCCGAGGCCTATGGCCTTATGCAAGAGGTCAAGCGCATTTTCGACCCCCACAACCTGCTCAACCCCGGCGTTATCCTGACGGAAAACGCCCAGACCCATATTCAGAACCTGAAACCCCTGCCGGCGGCGGACGCCATTCTGGACAAGTGTATCGAATGCGGTTTTTGCGAGGCCAACTGCCCATCCAAAAACCTGAGTCTCACTCCCCGGCAGCGCATCGTGGCCCAGCGCGAGATTGCGCACCTGAAAGCCACCTGCGAAAATCCCGCGCGCTTGAAAGCCTTGGCCGATAGCTATCGCTATCTCGGTGAACAGACCTGCGCCGCCGACGGCTTGTGCGCGACCAGCTGCCCGGTGGAAATCAATACCGGCGAGCACACCAAGCACTTGCGCAGCTTGATGGCCGGTACGCCTCAGCGCCAGAAAATAGCGGACTGGATTGCGGGGCATTACGGCCAGGTGTCTGCGCTCATGCGCACGGGGCTCAAGGTGACCCATCTGGCCCATAAGATGCTGGGAACCGACAGCATGTCGCAGATCGCCGGCACCGCACGGCGACTGTCCGGGAATCGTATTCCGGCGTGGAACCCTTACATGCCGCGGGGCATCAATGCGCCCCATCTCGCATCAAGGTCTGTGACCCGGGCACCGAAAGTGGTGTACTTCCCGTCCTGCATCAATATGGCCATGGGGCCGGCCATGGGAGATCCGGACCAGGCGCCCCTGCATCAGGTAATTGCGAAAGTACTTTTCCGGGCGGGCTTTGAGGTGGTGTATCCCCCCAGAGGCAAGGTGTTCTGCTGCGGCACACCCTTTGAGAGCAAAGGCTACTTGCGCCAGGCTGATCAAATGGCCACCGAACTTGAAGCCATACTGCTTTCTGCGTCCGAGCGAGGCCGCTACCCGGTATTGTGCGACACCGGCCCGTGCGTCTACCGCATGCGCCAAGCCATGGATGCCAGGCTGCAGATCTTCGAACCGGTGCAGTTTATCCGCGACTATCTGCTGGGAAATCTAAGCATCACGCCGATGCAAAACACCGTGGCCGTTCACATCACCTGCAGCAGCCGGAAGATGGGGCTGGAATCCGCGTTCCACGAGGTGGCCGAAGCCCTGGCCGTCCAGTCGGTCTTCCCGGATGAGGTCTCCTGCTGCGGTTGGGCGGGCGATCGCGGTTTCAATTTTCCGGAACTTGCGGCCGCCGCTTTGGCGGAATTGAAGCCCTCCCTGAAGGGCAGGTGCACCGCCGGATATTCCAACAGCCGGACGTGCGAGATCGGACTTTCCCAGCACAGCGGGATTTATTACAAGTCAATCTTCTATCTGCTGGAGCACTGCAGCCGTTAGCGAACCATCTTCAGCATCGCACGGGAAGTATACTCTCCCACATCGGCCAAGCCGTCGAGGGGCATAAACAGATTGGCGTTGGCTGAAAAGAGGCAGGTGGCCGAAGCGGGAAAGTCTTCGTCGGCATCATAGAAGATATAACACGATGCAATCCTGGGCAGCGGGCGGACGATATCGGCACCGTCGCCGCCAATGCCGGCGGGTGCTTCCGATCCTTCCATGGCATCCATGACCGCCTGTCGATGGAGCTGCAGATCCCCGACCTTTGCAACCAGAACCTGTTCGGTGTGGCTGACAAAGGCCTTGAAGCAAATATCTCTTCCCTCCTGTCGGGCCGCCATGGCCATGCAGCGCTCCTTCAGGTCATGGGAGAAGAACTTGGCTGGTTGCCCTCGATGATGGGATCATAATTGTTTTTCACGAGGTGTTCGGATCAATCGGCAGTCATTTGTCGTATTTTATCCGCCAGGGCGGCGCTGCCTGACGTCTTCAGGCTTGCCTGCAAAGAACGCAACACATGGCGCATGACTTCCGTCTTGGGCCTGGGAGACAGCATTTGTACTTCCATGGTTTTCAGGTCGATCACCATCTCTTCAATTTGATCATAGGCGATTTCGTTTCGGGCGATATGACTTTTGATCTCGTCCATAATCTCGGCCACGGCTTGCCGACCTTTTTCTTCCAGATGGGGGCCTTTCCCGAGGTCAAGATCTCCGGATGGTGCTGTCCCTGATTCTCCGCCGGCCTTAACCTTTTCAATGCCCTGAGCCGTGATGCCGATGCCGCCGGAGAGGGTTTTGACTTCCACAAAACCGTCGCCAATCAATTCTTCGGCAATTTTACCGGCAGCGGTCTTTTCCAGGCCCAGTGTGTCGCCCACATCGAACATGGATACCTGGGCGTTGATATCACCCGTGGTCATTTGATAGAGCTCAAGTAAAAAGGAATTGGCTTCCGGGCTGTTTGATTCCATTATGTTGTCCCTTTGTAGGTTGCAGGGGTTGGATGGGATTAGGTACCCGGGGAACATAGCATGGATCTTGCGGAATGGGAACCGGCGGCTTTGATGATGCAATAAATCATTGCCGCTTGGCGGAATTTCCTCTATGGATAGAAATTGTTGAAGACACTGTTATTTTGGATTGGCATTGCACCGCCAGACCGGGGGAAATTGCATTGAAGGTACTGGTAACCGGGAATCTGCCCGCTGAGATTGCGGCACCATTGATAAACCATCACGATGTGACCATGCACCGGGAGGATCGCCCCATGGCGCGGGAGGACATCCTCTCTTCGGTGGGCGGCATGCACGGACTGCTTTGTATGATTACCGACCGGGTCGATGGAGAACTGCTCGATAAGGCGCCCGATCTCAGGATCGTGGCCAATTTCGGCGTGGGGTTTAACAATATCGACGTGGATGCGGCCACCGCCCGGGGGGTTATGGTAACCAACACGCCCGGGGTATTGACCGACGCCACGGCAGACCTGACCATGGCCCTGATGCTGGCCGTGGGGCGGCGGTTGGTGGCAGGGGATCGCCATACCCGCGAAGGAAAGTACCAGTTCTGGGCGCCATACTATTTTCTGGGCCATGAAATCAGCGGCAAAACGCTGGGCATCGTCGGCCTGGGGCGTATCGGCACGGCTTTGGCCAGACGTGCAGCAGGGTTTAACATGCCGCTGCTTTATCACAACCGTCACCGGCTGCCGCGGGAAAAAGAACAGGCCCTGGGCGTCCGCTTTGCCGATCTGAAAACATTGCTGCAGCAATCCGATTTTGTCTCCCTGCATATGCCCCTTTCGCAGGAAACCCATCATATGATCGGCGCCCGGGAACTGCGCACCATGAAATCCAGCGCCTTCTTGATCAATACGGCCAGGGGGCCTGTTGTGGATGAGGCAGCATTGTTGTTAGCGCTGCAAGCCGGGCAAATTGCCGGTGCCGGATTGGATGTCTATGAAAACGAACCGGCCTTGACACCCGGACTGGAGACGCTCGAAAATGTGATTTTACTTCCCCACATGGGCAGCGCCACCGAAGAGACCCGCCGGCGAATGGGTGCCATGGCGGTGGAGAACCTATTGGCCGGACTGGAAGGGCGTACCCCCCCCAATTGTCTGAACGAGGACGCATTGTAGCGCGATGAAAGAATTTTTTGACGTACTGGATATAGCATCCGTCCTGGAGATGAAAGATCGTTTTGCAACCATGGGCGCCGAGACCGTGAGCTTGGATCGCGCGCAAGGGCGTGTCCTGGGCGCGGATATCATTGCACCTGTGGATATCCCCGGCTTTAACCGCGCCACCATGGATGGGTTCGCTGTTCAGGCGGCATCCACCTATGGGGCTTCGGAAAGCAATCCGGCCTATCTCGAGGTGGTGGGTAGTGTAACCATGGGTCAACGGCCGGATGCGGCCGTCGGTCCCGGGCAGGCGGCGCGCATTGCCACCGGCGGGATGCTGCCCGCCGGCGCGGACAGTGTGGTGATGGTGGAACATGCCGACAGCCTGGATGAAGCCACCATCGAGGTATATCGCAGCGTGGCGCCCGGACAGCACATGGTGGCCCGGGACGAAGATGTGGCCCAAGGGAGATTGCTGCTTCGCAAGGGTCGCTGTCTGCGCGCCCAGGAGATCGGCCTGCTGGCGGCCAGTGGCTGCCGGAAAATCACCGTTTACCGCCGCCCCACCGTGGGCATCATCTCCACCGGAGATGAAGTGGTACCCATGGATGCGGACCCATCACCCGGGCAGATTCGGGATATTAACACCCACACCCTGGCGGCCCTGGTTCAGGAAGCAGGTGCCCGGGCCGTTGCTTACGGTATCGTGGGAGACCGCTATGACGACCTGCTTTTAACCTGCAAGAATGCCTTGCAGGCCAGCGATATGGTCCTGATCTCCGGCGGCAGTTCCGTGGGCATGCGGGACTTGACCCTGGATGCCATCGAGGCCCTGGACCGCAGCCGCATTCTGGTTCACGGCATCTCCATCCGCCCGGGAAAACCCACCATCCTGGCGCAGTGCGGTGCCAAACCTTTCTGGGGCCTGCCGGGCCATGTCACCTCCGCCATGGTGGTCTTCATGGTGGTGGTGCGTCCTTTTCTGGACCACATCGCAGGCCGCCGTTCCCATTCCCCCAACCGGATCAGGGCCCGTTTGAACCGCAATCTGGCATCCGTCCAAGGCCGGATCGACTTCGTGCGTGTGCGCCTTGTGGAAGTGGACGGGGACTTCAATGCCGAGCCTATTCTGGGCCAATCAGGCTTGATTCATACCATGGTGGAAGCCGACGGGTTGGTGGCCATCGATATGAACAGCGAAGGCCTCGACCAAGGCGCCCTGGTGGATGTAATGATCATTTGATGGGGATTCGTCACGTCCGCAACCCCGGCGCCGTATCGCTGAGTTGGATCAATGCCGTGCTGATACGGTTTCGCTACTTATTCCTTTTGCGGAGACTTTCCGTAGCCACCGCCACCAGGGGTTGAAATGTGCATGCGATCGCCGGGTTCGGCCACGATTTCATTTTTGGCCCCCAGATTGATACGCCGCCCGTCATGCCGGATAAAGAGGTTGATACCCCGCTGCCCCGGCCCGCCGCCCTCCAACCCATACGGTGCGAATACCCGACGCTCCGATAGAATGCCCATATTCAGCGACTCAAGGAACTCCACCTCGCGGACCAGGCCGTCGCCGCCATTGTACCTGCCTTGGCCGCCGGACCCCTGGCGCACGGCGAACTGGCGCAACAATACCGGGTAGCGCCGTTCCAGGATCTCAGGATCGGTGATGCGGGTGTTGGTCATGTGGGTATGGACGCCGGTTTGACCGTGCCAGCCGGGACCGGCGCCGGCACCGCCGCCGATGGTTTCATAGTAGCCGAAACGGTCATTGCCGAAAGTGAAGTTGTTCATGCACCCCTGGGAGGCCGCCGCCACCCCGAAGGCCTTGAGGACCACGTCGGTAATCCGTTGGGAAGTGAGCACATTGCCGCCCACCACGGCGGCTTCCGGCGAGGGATCCAACAGGGAGCCCTTGGGGATGTTGATGGTGATGGGAATCAAGCAGCCGTAATTCAAGGGCAGGTCTTTTTTGATCAGACACCGCAGGCAGTAAAGAATGGCTGACTTGGTCACGGCTTTGGGGGCGTTGCAGTTGCCCCATATCTCGGAGCCGGTGCCGGTGAAATCCAGGGTCGCGCTGCCGTCGCGGCGATCGATGGTCAGCGCCAGGGAGATGGGGCTGCCGTCGTCCATGTAGTCCACGGCGCGCACGGTGTCCACCTCAGCCATGCCTTTGTTGACGGAAAGCTCCTTCAATCGGCTACGCACCGCCTCTTCGGCGGCGTTCTGCACGTGGCCCATATAGGCCTGGACCACATCCAGGCCGTAATGGTCGACCATCTCCAGAACCAGCTCGATACCTTTCTGGTTGGCGGCCACCTGGGCCTTCAGATCGGAGATGTTGTCCGCCAGCAGCCGGGTACCGGAAATGGGCGGCCGTCCTGGCGCCGGCGTTATTCCGCCGGGGGCCAGCAGGATCTGGCTGATGCCTTCTTCCTGAAAGATGCCGTTCTCCACCAGTTTGAAAGAGATGATGCAGGCCCCCTCTTCTTCGATGCGCCGGGAGTTGGGCGGCATGGAGCCCGGCGAGATACCGCCGATGTCAGCATGATGCCCGCGGGCCGCCACCCAGAAGATGATCTGCCCGTCCATGAAAACCGGCGTGATGACCGTAATATCCGGCAGGTGACTGCCGCCTGCAACAGGATGGTTGGACACCAGCACATCGCCGGGTTTGAGGTTGCCTGTCTGTCGACGGATTTGCTCCTTGACGGCCTCGCTCATGGCCCCCAGGTGAACCGGCAGGTGAGGCGCGTTGGCCACCAGTTCGCCGTTGGGTCCGAAAAGCGCGCACGAAAAGTCCAGTCGTTCCTTGATGTTGGTGGATATGGCCGTTTTTTGAAGCATGCGGCCCATCTGTTCGGCGATGGACATGAAAAGATTACTGAAGATGGACAACTGGATAGGGTCGACGTCGGTGCCGATGGAGCGGTTGCCCCCACTGCCCATGGTGATCTCCACATCGCCGAAGGTGGTGATGTAGGCGCAGCAATCGGGCTCCACCATGATGGTGGAGGTGTCGTGGATGATGATGGCCGGGCCGTTGATGGCATGGCCGGTAAGCAGGTCGTCGAGGTTGTATAGGTTGGTGTCGTGCCAGCCCGCTTCGAAATAGCACGGCGCGGTGTCGAGCTTGGGCGGCGGGCCTTGGTCTTCGGCAATGGGAATCTTGGTCAGGCCCGCGGTTTTACCGCGTGCCCGCACGCGAATGTCATCGATGAGAATGGCACGGCCGGTGAGGTCGAAACCGAATTCCCGCAGATAAGCTCGCCGAAAGGCGGTCGCAAAATCGTCACTCTCCGGTCGGGGAATCATCATGGCCGTATCGGTGCCCTGGTAGCGAAGGTTCAGATAAACTTGACTCTCCATGGCCTCGTCCGTAAACCCCTGACTGCTCAACACTTGATAGGCCTGCCGTCGCAGGGATTCAAAGTCTGTTTCCAGAGCAGGCATAGCCTCGGGATCAAAAACTGCCGATGACGGCTTTTGCCGGTCCACCACCACATCGGCCATACCGATGCCGTAGGCCGACAAGATACCGGAGAAGCGATGGATAAAAATTTTGCCGATGCCCAGCGACCGTGCGATGGCGCACGCGTGCTGGGGGCCGGCACCACCGAAGGCGGCCAGGATATGATCCTTGATATCGAATCCGCGCATTACGGAAATTTCACGGATCGGTCGCACCATCACTTCATTGGCCACTTGCAGGAACCCCAGAGCCACCTGCTCCATGGACAGGGGTTGGCGCTGGGTATCCGCATAAAAGGCATTGACGCGCTCGGTGAGCCGGGTCATGGCTGCCCGGCTGGCATCCAGATCCAGGAGCTGGTCTTCGGTGGGGCCGAAGATTTTCGGAAAATAGTCAGGCTGAATGCGACCCAGTACCAGGTTGGCGTCGGTCACTGCCAAGTGGCCCTGCTTGCGATAGCACACCGGACCGGGGTGCGCCCCGGCCGATTCGGGTCCCACCATGAACATGCCGTTTTCAAAGAAGAGCCGGCTGCCGCCGCCGGCGGCCACCGTTTTGATGTGTAGCTGCGGCGCCTGGATACGCACGCCGGCGGTTTCGGTTTCAAAGACCAGTTCGTACTCATTCCCGTAACGGGAAACGTCTGTGGAGGTGCCGCCCATGTCAAAACCGATCACCGGTTGACCGCAGGACCCGCCGCAGGTGGTCATGGCATAGCCCACCACGCCGCCTGCCGGCCCCGAAAGGATGGCCCGGCTGCCGGTGAAGCCGTCGGCCCGGGCCAGGCCGCCGTCGGACTGCATGAACAAGAGGCTGGTATCTTTGAGGCTGTCGCTGAAGCCTTGTCGGAAACTGCCCAGGTAGGCTTGAATATGGGGATTCAGGTAGGCATCCACCATGGTGGTATCGCCCCGCGGCACCAGCTTGACCCGCGGCATGACCTGAGAGGAGAGGGAGATCTGGGTGAAGCCGATCTCTTCGGCCAGCCGGCCGATGATGCGTTCGTGTTCCGGCCAGGCATAGGCATGCATCAGCACCACGGCCAGGCTGCGGATGCCTTGGTCAAATACCTTTTGCAGCTGATCCCGCAGCGCTTCTGCATTCAAGGCCTGAAGGATGACGAGACGATCTCCGGTAATGCCTTCCACCACCGGCTGTTTGGGTTCTGGCTCATTGGGGCGCAGCATGCGCAGCCGCTCATCGACCTCGATCACCGTCTCATAGAGCAGGTCCGGTTTTTTGATTTCCAGGTCGAAGATCTGGGGCCGGTCCTGGTTGCCGATCTGCAGAATGTCCCCGAAGCCTTTGGTCACCACCAGGGCGCAGCGAGCGCCCTTGCGCTCCAGCAGCGCGTTGGTGGCCACGGTGGTGCCCATGCGGATCCATTCGATGTCGGCGGCGTCGAACCGGTCTTTGGCAACGGACTTGCCTGTGGCGGCTTCCAGAATGCGCCGAATGCCTTCGCGCGGCGCATCCGGGTAATTTTGCGGGTCTTCGCTCAGCAGCTTGGCCACCATGAAACCCGGCTCTCCGGGAATTTCAGCATAAACGTCGGTGAAGGTGCCGCCGCGGTCGATGGAAAATCGAAATTTGTTTGATTGGGTCATGAAATATCTCTTTCGCCCGTCTACTTCACTGTCATAAGTTCCGGCAGGTAGAGGGCAATTTGCGGAAACGCCGTGATAATGGCCGTGGTCAGCAGCATAAGAAAGAAGAACGGCAGGGCATACACGGCAATGCGCATGATGGGCTCCTGGGTCAGCCCTTGAATGACAAAGAGATTGAATCCCACCGGCGGCGTGATCTGGCTGACCTCCACCATCAAAATCAAATAGATGCCGAACCAGATGGGATCGAAACCGGCAGCCGTCACCATGGGCAGGGCAATGGGCAGGGTCATCACCACAATGGAGAACCCGTCCAGCAGGCATCCCAGCACCACATAGACCAGTCCCAGCAGAATCATCAGCACGTACGGCGACAGCTGCATCTCGGTGATGGCCTGGGTAATGGCGGCCGGAATTCCCAAAAAGCCCATCACCCTGGAAAGAAAACCGGCGCCCACCACGATGATCATGATCATGGCATTGGTTTTCACGGCCCCCACCAGGCATTCCAACAAGATCTTGGGGTTCATCTGGCGATTGAGAAAAGCAAATACCGTCGCACCGAAAACGCCCAGCGCCGCAGCCTCGGTGGGGGTGGCCACGCCGGCGTAAATGCTGCCCAGCACCATGAGGATCAGAATCAGGGTGGGCGCCAGATCCTTGAGTGCCGTGATCCGTTCGGTCCAGCTGTAGTGGGCCTGCATGCGGGGGGCGATCTCCGGGTTGCGAATTCCGCGGTAGATAATATAGGCGGAGTATATGCCGGAAAGCAGAAGGCCAGGCAAGATACCGGCGACAAACATTTTGCCGATGGAAACATTGGCCAGGATAGCATAGACGATCATGATCAGGGACGGCGGGATGAGAAATCCCAATGTGCCGGCACCGGCCAAAGATCCCATGGCGATGCTTCGGTCATAACCCAGTTTGTCCAGCTCCGCCAAGGTGATCCGTCCCACCGTGGCCGTGGTGGCTGCGCTGGAACCAGAGACGGCGGCAAACAAGGTACACGACAGGATGTTCATCAGCAGCAGGCCGCCGGGCAGGCGGTACAGCCAGGGCACCAATGCACGGAAGAGTTTTTCGGATATGCCCGAGCGAAAGAGAATCTCTCCCATGAGAATAAACATGGGCAGGGCCACGTATTCCCATTTTTCAATGGTGGCCCACACCGACGAGGCCATGTTGTTGCCGGCCGGCAGGCTGCTGAACATGGTCATGCCGATGAAACCGACGATAAACAGGGAAAAACCCACCCAGATGCCGCAAGCCAGGCATAAGAAGAGAACCCCGAACACCACCAGCGCCATATATGCAATGCTTGCTTCCATCAGATTACTTCCTCCCCCGAGCCGATGGCTTGAAAGGTGCGTACGGTGATACCCACGAACTGCAGGAAGAAGCAAGCCGCACCGGCCAGCATCAAAACCTGGGGGATCCACAGGGGGGTATTGGTCAAGGTCCCGGAGGTGGTTTGATAGCGCACCGTGGACCGCACCATCTGGAGCATGTACCACCACAGGTAGCCGAAGAACAGCGTCGTCAAAGCCGTGGCCACAAAGGTAATGATGCGCGCCAGCCGATCGGGAAGCAGCCCCAGCACCAGGGTGATGCGGATATGGCCGCGCTCCTTGAGGCAAAAACCGGCGCCAAGAAAAATGATCAAGGCCAGACCGTAGGCCGAATATTCATCGGCGATCAAAGTGGTTTTGCTCATCGTATTCCACAACAGGATTTCGACCAGGATCAGCACCGTCATCAGCCCCAGCACGACGCCCGAAACGCGCGCCGCCCAGTCGCTGATCGATTCAATCATGGCAGTAAGTCGGTTCATAAGGATTGTTCGGGCCTTGGCGTCCCGCCTTTCATCGAAGAAGCAGTCGCGCGGTGTCGACGATTCCCATGGCGCCTTTCGGCGCTGCGCAACCCTATTCTCGGTTTCAGATATTGAATTTCTATGTCTTGGGTTGGCTTGGCCGGACGGGCATACGCCGGACCGTGGCGTACGCCCATGCGGTCAATTGCCTGTCTTAAGGGTTATCGACCGGTGATCCGATTATACTCCTTCAGAATATTCTGGGCATCCTGGCCGGCTTTTTGGGCCCATGCCTTGCGCAGCTGAACGCCGATGTTGTCGAGCTCGTTGCGGAAGGCCTTATTGACCGGATTAACTATCATGCCGTTTTCCTTTAGCGTGGTGCGGCTTTTGCGATCCATATCACCGGCCAGGTTCCACATGTCGTCTTCCATATCGGCGGCGATCTCCAGAACGGTCTGCTGAATCTTCTTGGGCAACTTGTTCCAGGCATCGAGGTTCACATTCACCATGTTCACCGGACCGACAATATTGATGGGCGTAAAGTACTTGAGCACTTCCCATGATTTGGCATCCACACCGGAAACCGAACTGGTGTACATGGAGTCCAGCAGGCCGGCTTTCATGGCCGGATAAACTTCGCTGAAAGGCATTTTGCGGGCGGCGATGCCGGTGGCCTTGCCGAATTCCAGGCCGGTGCCGTCGTAGACCCGCATCTTCAATCCCTTCAGATCATCCGCAGAGGCAATGGGACGCTGGGTGTAGATCCCGGAGAAGGGCCAGACCGATGAATAGAGGGTGAATTGATTGAATCGTTTGAGCTCTTTGGCATAGGTGGGTTTGGCCAGTTGGTAAAGCAGGCGCTGCTCAAAGGCGTTGCTGGAGATAAAAGGCTGGGCCGTCAGCGCGACCACCGGAGCGTCGCCTTCCACCATGCCGGTGGGTACCTCGGCAATAGCCAATTGTCCTTCGGACACGGCGCGCAGCAGCTCCGGGCCTTTGAATCCAAGGGCCGATCCGGGATGGAGGACGATGGTCAGCTCGCCATTGGTGGCTTCTTTGACGCGATCGGCAAATTGCTGCGCCCCCTTGGAGTGAAAATTACCGGCAGGATAGTTCAGGTGCATGTCCCATTTGGTTTTCGCCAGCAGATCTCCGGCCGCGAAAAGTACAACAGAAAATACCAATGCGACGGATAGCAATTTCTTCATAACTTCCCTCCTTTAAATGTCCTGCGGCAGAGGACTCCCCCTTAGAGTTCTGCCAGATAGTGGATAATGCGCTTTTTAAATATCTCGATGTGATTCCTGATCACTGTTTTGAGCTGTGCTTCGTCACGGGACCGAATGGCTTCGACAATCTGGTCGTGCTGATCAATCACCGATTTGTAATGCTCCTGCAACGTCCGGCCGGGGTCGATTTCATTGCCGTAGGAGAGATAGGCCAGCCGGTTGGTCTCGCAGCGGACCTTTTGCAGGCTCTGGACCAGGTAGACATTGTCCGAGCAGCGCGCATAGGCATCATGAAAGGCGCTGTTGGCCTCCACCAGAAGATAGATATCCATATTAGAGACCGCTTCGGCCACCTGGCAATTGGACGCATGCATCTCGTCGAGCAGCAGCGCAGTGCGCTGCCGCACCGCCAGAGAGGCCACGCCGAGTTCAAGTATGTTCAGGGCCGCAAAAGCCGCCCGTGTATTTTGCAGGGTCAGCGGACGGACGACGAAGCCCTTGCCGGGTTGGGATTCCAGGAGCAGATCCGCCGCCAGTCTTTGCAAAGCCTCCCTTATGGGGGTCCGTCCGATGCCCAATTCATCCATCAAAGCAGCTTCCTCCAGATGTTGGCCGGGGGCATATTTCAGCGCAATGATATTGGTGTAAATGGCCTGGTAAGCGGCGGATCCAAGGGAACGCGGCGTATTTTCAACCGAAGTGGGTAAGCGGGTGGCCATAGCCATGGATAATTTCCTCTTTGGTATGGTGGTGAGTATCTTTGGAATATACATACACAAAGAATATATGTCAAATATATTTATAGAGGATGGACCAGCCTTGATACCGGCCTGCGTTTTAATTCATCCGTGCGATGGTTATTGCAATCAATAGTGTTGACCGGTTGTCGCCAAAGCTCACAAATTGATGACGGTGGCGGGCATCGCTGCGCCGAGCATGCGTACTATGGCTCTAAATGCTTAATTGTTATCTGATTTTATTGGATGTTGTAATGGCCGGCGATGGATGTGGGATACTCTTCCTCTTCCGGAAAAGGTCTTTCCTCAATCCGGGTCGAAGGTGCTACAGGGCGCGGGCTGTTTCCTCGGCTTCGCTGATGGCGAACATGAGATGCCGGGGGGATTTGGCATCGCCGATGGTTTGAAACGGCCGGCGCATGGCCCTCAGCAGCGGCAATATGTCGCGCACCGGCTCGCCGCTTCCCGCGACCACCACGGTGTCGAAACCGGCGAGGTCTTCTTCTCCGCCTGGGTGTTTGAAGGTGACACCATGGGGAGTGAAAGACCGGATGGCGACCTTTTTGTAGAGCGTTACCGAAGAGCGCTTAAGCCGTTCGCGAAGGTAGTAGCGGTCGTTGGCGGACATCTCGGCTGCAAAATGAGCGCCGCGGTTCAACAGCACCACTTCCTTGCCCTGTTCAGCCAGAAAGTCGGCTGTGACCATGGCCGCCTGCCCGCCGCCGAGAATAATCGCCTTGTCCGTAACCATCGCATCATCCTGCAGTACTTCCACAACGGTGCATAGTTGCATCGGGGTTTGGAACAATCCTTTAATGATGGGCATTTTGGGAAGGCTGCCGCTGGCCACAATAACGACATCGGGGTTCATCTGTTCCAACCCGTGCTCATCCAGGGTTGTCCCCAGATGAAGGGGGACTTTTAGCCGGTCAAGTTCACGCATGTAAAAATCGATGATCTCCTGTAAATCGGTGCGGCCGGGGGGCTTGGCCGCAAGGCGAAGCAGGCCGCCGGGCTGTGTTTGGCGGTCCATCACCACGGGCCGGTGACCGCAAAGCGATGCCATACGGGCGGCCGCCAAGCCGGCCGGACCGGCGCCGATGACCAACACTTTTTTGGGTATTGGCGGTGGCGCGGCATCTGCGAGCTGATTTTCACGTCCCACATCGGGGTTGACCACGCAGCCGCCCGGTTCCAGTTGCAGCACGGCGTGGATGCAGCCCAGGCAGCAGCCGATGCAGGGCCGGATCTCTGCCAGGCGGTTGCGCCGCGTTTTGCGGGGCAGGTCGGGGTCGGCCAGCAGGCTGCGGCCCATGGCCACCAGGTCGGCCTTGCCGTCCGCGATAATATCGTCGGCCAGTTGGGGGTCTTTGATGCGGCCCACCGCCACCACCGGCACCCGGGCAATGGATTTAACGGCTGCCGCCAGGTGAACGAAACACCCCTGCTTAACATACATGGACGGAATGGTCAGCTGGCGGCTGCCGTATACGCCTGCGGAGACATGCAAGTAATCCGCGCCGGCATCTTCAAGCAGTGGAACCAGCCGGCGGGCGTCGTCCAGCGTCCAGCCCCCGTCGATGAAGTCATCGCCATTGATGCGCGCGCCGACGGTAAAATCCTGACCGCATCGGGTCTTAATTGCGCGTAGCACTTCGATGTAAAACCGCGTGCGGTTTTCAAAGGATCCGCCGTAAATGTCCTGACGATGATTGGCGTTGGGTGACAGAAATTGATTGATCAAATACCCGTGGGCGCCATGGATTTCAACAAAATCGAACCCGGCCTGCCGGCAGCGCAGAGCGGATTGGGCGAAACTTTCCACCAGTTCCGCGATCTCATCCAGCGTCAGCGCATGGGGTGTCCCTTTGACCACCGCCGGAGCAGGGATAGGGGAGGGGGCGACTTTGCCATCGTGATAGGACTGCCGTCCGCCGTGCATGAGCTGCATGCCGAAACAGACCTCATGGGGACGCATCCGGCGCACCATGGCACGCAGCGCTGGAACGCAGCCATCGTCCCACAGAGCCGGAAGGTCAGGGAGTTCGAGCCCGCTGGGATGAACTCCGCCGCCGCCCACCAGCATCATGCCGACCCCGCCCTCGGCGCGGGCTTCAAAATAGGCCGTGAGCTGATCGGTAACATGGCCATGTTCGTCCACACCGAAGTTGATACTCATGGCCGGCATCAGCAGCCGATTCTTGGATCTCAGTGAACCGATTTGAATCGGGGAAAAGAGATGGGGCAAAATGTCGGATTGCATACCGCGCTTCCTGATTGCATGGTTTGATTGGGGGCTTTATGGATGTAAGTCAATCAGCACGAAAAATCAATGGCACCTCTCTCGCATAAATGCCCCGGCCATGACAGCCTGTATTTGCGTGCAGCAGTATTAACTGATATGGAATGTTGCACTTCAGTTGATTTCAGTTACGCATCAAAGGTGGAGTTGTGAAAAAAAGACCCCTGACACCCGGCTATGTCATCTTCTATGTGCTCTTTCTGCCCGATACCTGGCAGGTGATGGTCGGCCTTCTGGCAGCATACTATCTGACGCCGGTCGTCGTTTCCTCTGAAATGGCCGTCAGTGCCAAAGTATTGCTCTACATCATGATCGCCACCATCGGTTACGCTGCCTTCCGTGGCCCCGCCCGTGGGATCACCCGGTGGATCAAAAAATTAATATTGAGCGATCGGCTTCCCCCGTGAGCGAAGTTCTGAACCACCCCCTTTGCGGGTCGTCGTTGACACGGAGCCGTGCGTGTGAGACGGTCCGGATATGCGTCCAGGCAACTCCTTTGGAAGGATGATTGATTTCCTTTGGCGCGCAACACACTGTATCTGTTAGGAGAGGCAATGAAAAAAGCTGTCGCGGCATTGGCTGCCTTGATCGTCTTCAGCACCTGGGGATGTAGTTCTAAGCTCGATTCCGCCCAAGAAACCGCCGCCATTGATGCCGCTGCGACTTGGCTGGCCATTTTGGATAGCGGAGACTATGAAGGCAGCTGGGTTTCTGCCGCCACCTTTCTCAAGTCCTCCGTGTCAAAGGAAGATTGGATCCGGGCCATGGAGAACGCGCGCAAACCTTTGGGGGCCCTGGTGTCCAGGAAAATATCGGAAACCAAGCACCGTACCCTGCTGCCAAAAGCCCTGAAGGGGCAATACCTGATTATCGAATACGACACCGATTTTGCCAATCGATCATCAGCCGGTGAATCCATTACCCAGATGCAGGAAAAAGACGGCACATGGCATGTCGGCGGCTACCACCTCAATTAGTCGCTCATCTTCTCCAGTTCTTCCCAGCGCTGATAAGCCGTCTCGATTTCGATCTCGATCGCTTCCAGTCTTGATTGGATGGCGGTAAGTTCAGATTTTTCTTTTTTGTAGAACTCTGGATCGGCCGTTGCGTTGAACAGGTCCTGTTGCTCGGTCTCGAGTGCCTCGATCTTTTGCGGCAAGGCCTCAAGTTCGCGCTGCGCCATATACCCCAGCTTGCGCGGGCTGGCTGTTTTGGGTTTGGGCGCTGCATTGCGTTGTGTCGCATGCTCACTGGGAGGCGCTTGCGGTGCGGGCCTTTGATCGAGCCAGTCATCATAGCCGCCGGGGTATTCTCTGATCAGGCCATGGCCTTCAAAAGCAAAGGTGCTGGTAAC
>Ga0210123_1000135_pt1 | contig 48518 bp, 30 predicted proteins | sample Muzzi_PWB_D2_FD_185535 | JGI IMG/M metagenome (GOLD analysis project Ga0210123, IMG submission 185535) | Wetland microbial communities from San Francisco Bay, California, USA, that impact long-term carbon sequestration - Muzzi_PWB_D2 (SPAdes) | ecosystem: Environmental > Aquatic > Marine >... | reverse complement strand
GGGACCTACCAGCCCGGCGGCGAGGCCGAACCACCTGCGCACGAAGTCCTCGTCGGACGGGAAGGTCAGCGGGCGTACTTCATCGACCTGCTTCTTCGCATGCGCCCCCGTGGTGCTCTCCTTGTGACCGGGCGTCGCGGCGTGGGCAAGACGAGCTTCGTCCACCGCACGCTCTCCGAGTACCGTGACGAGGTCTTCGAGCGCTTCTTGCGAGGCAAGGTCGGGAGGGCCTTCTTTTGGGACATCCTCAGCGTGTTCGCCATCACCCTGATGGCGATCCTGGCGCTGCTGATGGTCGCTGAGGTCACCGAGCTCCTGACCCTCTCCGCTCCCTCACCCGAATCCCCGCCGGCGATCGTCGAGTCAGCGTCCACCAGTCTCCCCAGCTCCTGGAAGCTGGACCTCTCTGGGACGGAGCCTGGGGGCCGCTCTGGTCAACATAGACCGCCGTCAAGCACGGGCCAGACACCCGGGGCCCCGGAGACAGGACCGCCGACCAGACCCCGACTTCTCTGGCTCCTGATCATTCCACTGGCGCTGATCTGTGCCTATCCACTGCTCTACGCTAGAGCTGTCGTCGGCACCATCTGGGCGGCAGGCCACGTCCCACGACGAAGGGTGGCCGACAGGCTTCGCTCGGCAACTCGCATCCTCCGCAAACACACCCGGAACAACTCCCGAAACGGTGTCACCTGCGCTGAGGATCCGGACAGTTCGAACCGGGGCGATCCACCGGAGGCCTGCCCGAGCAGCGAGAGTCAGGCTGGAGGAGAGTCTTCTCCGCAACCGAAGCGCAAGTCCGATGATTCTCCCGTTCGAGGGTCCTCGAGCAGCTCCCCTGGAGTGATTGCCATCTTGCTGATCGGTGCGCTTGCCATGGCCGCGTGGCTCTTGGGCCCCTTCGGTGCACCGACGGTCGGTCTCAGTCGTCTGCTTGCCTCACTGGCTCTGCTCTATCTCTGGGTTCAAGCCAACTCGTTCAACTGGCCAGACCAGACCACCTGGAAGAGCGACCTCTTTCATTGGTTCTCATGGGCGCTCTACACGATCGTCGCCCTGCTGCTGATCTACCGCCCAGCGGTCTCCGATGCGCTCTTCCCTGCCAGCCGTCTCGGAAGCTCGGTCGGACTCACCGTCACCGGCGCACACTCCGGCCTGGAAGCGTCCGTCGAGGTCTGGTTGAACTTCGTCGTCACCGGCCTCTTCTTGAGCGTCGGCGCGCTCTTTCGGTGGTCCCACTCATCGATTCTCCTGAGAAGCCTCCCCAAGAAGGCCCGCCTTTCGACTGCTCGACGAGCCCCGAGGTGGTACTTGATAGCCAGCTTGACCATCCTCGGTCTAGCAGGACTCGCCTGCTGGCGCCACGTACTGCCGGGCCTGGGCAGTCTCCTCGTCCCTCTGGCGGTCTGCATCCTCGCGACCTTGGTCTACTTTCTTCGGCTGTGGACGCGGCTGCTGGGGAGGGACGAAAGCGCAACAAAGCCGTTCAGCTTCCGGCCTCGACCCCTGGTTCTGTTCGGAGCGAAGGTGATCGTGGCGGTCGTAGTCTCGCTCCAGTTGCTCCATCCGGTCGTGGCTGTGGCCTTGAGCAAGCTGGACATCCACCCATCGACGAGCACGGGCTCTCGAAACCCGTCGAACGGTCTTCGGCCCGCCGTCCCGCTCGCTCAGGTCCGGAGACCCCTGTCGAGAAGTCGAGAGGCTGACCAGGAAAGGCAGCCGATACAGCCTGTCGGCGTCTTCCACGGTACGACCGAGGAGCGGTTCTGGATCCTCACGCTGTTCTCGATCGTGCTCTTGGTCGCCTTCCTGGAGTACGAATGGGTGATTCGCCCGTTCCCCGGACGCCGGCAAGACCGTGCGATCGACCCGCGCGGCCCCGACTCCGTCGACGACCAACTTCCTGATGAGCTTGCCACCTCTCCCTCCGACCCCTGCGAAGGATGGTCCCGAGAGAAATACCGTGAGCTCGCCGAGCTGACCATCCCCTGGGTGATCTGCAAGGCCTGGCTCCCGAGCCTCCTGGTTTCGGTCAACCTGGGGTTCGAAAGGCTCGACCACCGGCGCGTTGTGCACGCCATGCTGTCCGGCCTCCGGAACCAGTACCACAGGACGTTTCTCTCCTGGCGCAGCCCTCTGGCCAACGTCGGCCGGTTCGCGGGCCTCCTCCTCCTGTTGATGCTGACTCGGATGGCCGGGGACCACTACTTCGGCGTTCAGCGTTTCGACTTGAAGGAACTCGATCGAGTCGAACGTGAAGACTCTGTCCAAGACGAGACGAAGAACTCCGGAACACTCGAGGTCGAGAGGACGCAGGCCACTCAACTCTGTGCAGCCCTGACCCAACGTCCCCTGAGCCTCAATCACCTCATCTGCCAGCTTCCGAAGGGCAACCTGCTCCTCGGAGGCCTCTACTTCGATCTTCTGGGGGTTCAGGCCGGCAGGCCCTCCGCCCATGAAACCGACCACCTCCTCTTCTACTTCCTGCCGTTCAGCGAGGAACCGACCCGCGCACCTGAGACCAAGAGTTCTCGTCCGGGTGATTCCGAAACGCAGAAGCCGACCTTCCCTTCGGGGGTGCACTTCCGTGTGTATCACCTCTTCCTGTTCTTTTCCTTCCTGTTTCTTGGACGCTACCTTCTTCGGAAGCTACCCGTCCTCCCCTACCGCGAGGTCGTCGCCAAGATCGACGAGGTGATGGACAACCTCTCCGCGCGGACTAGCATCACCGCGAAGAGCGGCCGCTGGAAACCGGCCCACTGGCTCCAGGGGTTCTTCACGGACGAGCGCGTGCGGCAGACCGAGCAAGAGCCGGTCGACCCCCGCACGATCGAGTTTCTCTTCCTACACATCCTGGAGGACATGCGAGCCGGTCACTACCAGTTGCCGGGTGGGCGCAACCAGTTCATCGGGCTTCCCGCACCCGAAATCACCTTCCTCTTCGACGAGCTCGACAAGCTGGGGACGAGAATCATCCCTCCGGAGGCGGCGGCCGGTGGAGACCAACGGTTCGAGATCCTCAACGCCGAACGGCGGCGCTCCCTGGAGCTCCACAAGCTCTTGGCCGACATGAAGAGCCTGCTCTCTTCGGCGCCGGCCCGGTTCATCTTCGTCGGCGGGCGGAACCTCCACGACGAATGGCTGGCAGACCAGACCGCCCGCCAGCCGCTTCTCACCAACATCTTCGACGCAGAGGTCTATCTACCGGCCCTGATCACCGATCAACGGAGCCGTCGGGGTGGCACTCTCCACGAGGTAGTTGCCCAGTTCCTCGTCCTGCAAGCTGACCGTGCACGCGACCTCTTCGATCGAGCCACGGCCAGCCGCTGGCAGGCCCTCTTCGCGCTGCCGGTCGAGGCACCGTTCGCGGAGACCTTCTGCCAGGCCGACCTCCAGACCTCTCGTCTCCGGAAGTTCGACCTTCCGGGCATCGATTGCCTGAATGTCAACGACGGGAAGCCGTGCCTCGGCGCGGAGAGCCTCATCCGCGACTTCGTCCAGTTCCTGACCTACCGCAGCATGGGGAACCCCAAGAAGCTCAAAGAGCTCATCGGTTCGTTCGTCCGCCCGGTCGGTCGGCTCTTTCCTCCTCCTGAAGGCGATGAACCAGGCAACGGGTCCAGCTTGCGCAGGAATTCGGAGCCGCGGGAAGCACCCACCTGGAGTCGGGGGTGCCAGCACGTTCTCCGCCTCGGCGATCTGGAGCGATTCCGAATCCAGCTCCTGGCCGATGTCTACCGCCATCTGACCCTTACGCTCGGGAAGAGGCTCGTCCACCGGGACGACAAGCTAGCCATCTCGGTCTTCTTCCTCGCCGACTTCCTCTTCAAGTTCCACGGCCGTGCCTTCTCCTGGAGCAACCTGGAGCGGGTCGACGAGCTGGTGCACATCCACCGAGCACCCGACCTGCGTGAGGTGCTCGAGACGATGGTCCTTCAGTGGTCGGAGCGCTTCCTCCATCCGATCCTCAACGGCATGTACGACTTCCGCTTCAGGAGCGACCTCGCTCACGAGGTGAGATACATCTCCCGCCAGTCTCCGGAGGAGATGGCCGCCTTCAACTTCACTCTCGACGAGTCGCTGACCTTGAAGTCGCTCTACGAGAGCAACATCTCAAGGCTCTCCCCGGACGCGGGTCAGGAGCTTCAGGACCTGATCTCCGACCTCGGCGAGCTCCATGAGTTCGATCAGGAGTTCGAAACTGCCCGCTTCCACTACCGCCGAGAGATCTCCCTGCTCGACGACGATCTCGAGAAGGTCACCGGCTGGCGCGGTCCCCTGGCTTCCGAGACGACGGTGTTCCAGATCATGAAGGGATCGCGCCGCGGCCAGGAGACGGTGCGCAAGTACATGACCTGGGGGGTTGCGCGGCTCCGCCTGATGCTCCAGGTCGGCATGACGTTCGAGCTGTCCCGAAACCTCGAGCGGGCCGAGGTCGAGTACCGCGACGCCCGGACCCTCGCCCACGCCCTGCTTGTCGCCATGCTCAACGACGAGAGTGGGGACCGGCTCCGGACCGATCCCACCAGGCGAGACCGGTCCAAGGGCGACGACGAACACCTGCACGCCCTCAAGCACCTGAACATCCTGTTCCAGCCCGCTTTCGCCGAAGCCTGGGCGGTCGAGAAGCTCGCCGGCGGCGTAGACACCAGCATCACGCTCGTCGAACGTGAGCTGTGGGACCTGCGCAACCGTCTCCCCTTCGTCTGCGACGCAAGAATCTCGATGTCGGAATCGGTCCGCGTGAAGCACTCGAACTTCGCGCTCATCGCCGCGGAGCTTCACAACAAGGCGGGGGACCTCTACCTGTTCAAGGGCCGCCAGGAGGTGCTGGCCGAGAATATCCACGAGTTCGACAAGCAGATTGCTGCCCCGCGCGAGACGAAGGGTGAGGCCGCCCCCGCCGACCCCCAATCCGCGGAAGTGCCATTTCGAAAGGGGCTCGAGGGCTACCTCCTCAAGGCCTACTACCACTACGCGCTGGCCCTTCACGAGCTCCGTCGGTTCGTCAGTCACCGCCGGGCCAGTTCGAAGACGAAGCTCAACATCTGGGACCCCGACGACCAGAACCTCGTACTCTGGGAGACCATCGAGCGGGGACGGTGGACCGACTTCGTCTTCCGGAGCATCGGCGGAGCCCTCGCCGACCTCGCGGAGGCGATGGTGGGGCGGATCTCGATCTACGGACTGGTGCGGAGCCTGACTCCTCGCGCGACCACCGGCGATGGATCCGCGCGGCGTACCCGAGGCAACCACAGCGTTGTCTGTGGGATGGTCACCGCCCTGACCGACCGCTTCAAGGGGTTCCGGACCGAAAGGACGAAAGAGGAAAAGGAGAACGGCGATCCACCCGAGGACCGCGGCCGGGAGACCCGCGAGCTCGTCCGTTGGATGGTCGTCGCTCTGACCGATTGGCTCGAAGGGTTTCCGGTCGGGGGGGCAGAAGAAGAGAAAGACGGCGACACCAACGGAGACCAGGATCCGCGCAAGAACGAGATCTGGTTCCCGATCGGCGACGAGTCCTGGCGAGGTGCGGGGACCCTCGACGGCTGGCTGGGAACGTGGGTCGGACCGCCGGAAAGCGGTCGGCCGCAAGATCAGGAAAAGTCATCGCCCATCATCCGCTTCCCGGAGACCGAGCTCCACTCCGATCCCAACCGCCTCCTCGTTTCCCTGCTCCTCTCCGTCACCGGGGCACGTTTCATCGAGCGAGGAGGCTACCTGGAAGACGCGGCCCGGGACCTGCTCACGGTCTCCGAGACGATCAGCTCCTACCTCTGGATGGTCTTCGCGGTGCGCCGCGTCTGCGAGCTCTCGAGCCCCACCTCCGACGACGATAAGCTTCTAGAGCTCATCGAGAGCGCCTGGAACCGGGACGCCATGGGCCACGACATCTGGTGGCTGTTGACGGACCTGGCGGTCCACGCTCTCGAGAGGGCGGACCTCCTGTTCCAGCGGAGCCGCCGCGCGGAGGAGACGAGGACGGCAGCCCAACCGGAAAGGCAACTCCTGGGCGACAAGGTCCCGGTCTCAGCCCTCACTCAGGCTTGCTCCCTGGGCCTCGTCGCGTGTCGCTGGGTCGGTTGGCTCGGGCGGCAAACAGGCGGGCCGCCGGAGGTTCCCGACCTCACCGGTCTCCACCGCCGGCTGCGGCGCTTGATCCAGCGGTGGACCGTCGAGGACGACGAATACCCTATGGGCGATTTGTCCCCGGCGACGATCGCCCGCTGGTACCGCGACCGTCTGCACGACTCGCTGGTTCGCCACAGCTACCCAATGATCAACCGGCTCCACGGAAGCAAAACCCTGATCGACGACCGGGTCCTCGGGGAGGCCGACACGATCGATCCGGAGGAGCTCTTCGAGCAGACCAAGGAGCTCCTCACCGAACGGTCCCGGCTGGATGCCAACCTCCACTTCACGCCTTTCCATGCCGGGACCACCTCCGGTCTGGTCTACCTCCGGCTCCAGCTCGAGCCGGACAAACCGGAGACATTCGGAGCGAAGCTCGAAGAGATTCGCCGAGCGGGCCAGCGCGACCTCAACGCGAGCATCGAGATGTACACCATGCGGAGAGGGTTCTACGAGGCGATCTCCGGGCTCTACTACCTCTACGACGACTTCAACGACCGCCAGATCCACTTCAACCACGCCCTTCAGATGGCCGGTGCCGAGCTGGTGGCTCTCCTCACCAGGCTGGTCCGCCAGCCGGATCGGGTTCGGCCGCAACTCCCGGATCAAGATCCCGGCACGGTCGAAGGACCGGAGTCCGAAGATGGGTCCGTCGACGAAGGTCCCGCCAACTGACCACTCGATTCTCAGCAGAGCGCCACCCCCTTCCCGGGCGCTTTCCGTTGCGGTGGTTGTAGTATGCGGCCGGAGGAACCGATTCATGCCCGCAGATGCCAAAGCACCCCTCGACAGCTTCGACGAGACCAGCCGGCCGCTGGTCGAGGCTCTTCGCAGTGACCGGCCGTCGGCGCGGGAGGTCGCGATCCAGGAGATCTCCGAGGTGGTCGACGACGCGCTCGCCAGGGAGCTGCTCCGCTTCGCCGCGGATCAGGAGGTTCCCGAGGAGGAGCGCGCCGCCGCGCTGATCGCGATCGGGCCGACGCTCCAGATGTGCTGGGAGGACGAGGACGACGAGGGCATGCTGCCGCCTCCGCCGCCGAACCCGAGCGCTTTCGAGGAGGCGTTCTTCGACCACCCGCTGTCGAACGAGGCCTATTCGGAGGTCCAGGAGGCGCTGCGCCGGGTTTACCACGACGGCGGAGCACCGAAGCTGCTCCGGCGCCGCGCCCTCGAGGCGGCGGTACGGGCCCCGCGCGACTGGCACCGGGACGCCGCCGCCGCGGCCTGGCGCTCGGACGACCCGGAGTGGCGCCTGACTGCCGTCTTCACCATGGGACAGCTCGGCGGCATGGCCGGCGGAGCGTTCGAGGAGGAGATCCGCACCGCCCTCGGGGACAGCGACGAGCGTCTCCGCCGTGAGGCGATGCTCGCTGCGGGCCGCGCCGGTCTCGAGGAGCTGGCCCCGGAGCTGATGGACGTCGCCACGCGCACCGACGTCGAGCGGGAGGATCGCCTGGCGGCGATCGAGGCCCTGGGCGAGATGATGCCCGACGGCGCGAGCGAGGTGCTCCGAGGCCTCGTCGACGATCCGGACCGGGAGGTGGCGATGATGGCCGAGGAGGCTCTGGAGGACATCCTGCTCTTCAGCGGCGCAGATCTGGATCTAGACTTCGATCCGGACGACGATCCGGACGAGGACGACCTTCCCGTCTTCTGACACTCGGACGCGGTAGGGTGTGCGTAGGGTGCGCGCACCCTACGCACACCCTACCGCGGGACCCCTTCCGCCCGGACCACGTAGCGTAGCGACCCTCCCGGGGCCACCGCGTGGAACGGGTAGCAGGTGACGAGCGTCAGCACTTTGCCCGCTGTCAGTACCGCGCCGGGCTGCGCCGCCGGCTCCCGATCGACCGGCTCGAGCGCCCCGGTGTCGCTCTCGTGCACCACCTCTAGGCGGCTGACCCGGTAGTCCTGGCGCGCGCCGTCCGGCCGTTCCACGGTCAGCAGATCGCCGATCTCGAGCTCCTCGAGGAAGGCGAAATGGGTATCCCGGTGCCCGGCGAGGACACAGTTGCCCGGCTCTCCGGGGAGCGCCGAGCCCGGCAGGTGCCCCGGACCGAAGGCGAACGTATGGCCGCCGAACCCGGAGAGCACCATCACGCGCTCGCCCTGGGCCGGGGCGCTCAGCCGGGCCACGGGCTCGGTGTCCGCCCAGGGCCAGGGTCTCGCGTCGGCGGCCCCCGCCGCCGCCCGCGTCCAGGCGCGCTCGATGAGCACCTGGGCGAGGACGGCCTTGGCGGGGATCCAGGCGGCCTGGGCCACGGCTCCGCTCCCGGCCGCCGCCAGGATGGCCGCGAGCACCATCCGCAGTCTCGGCCGCCTCACGAGTCGCTCCGATCCGCCGACAGCGGGCGCCACCCGCGGCCGAGGAGCAGCCGGGCCACGACGAGGAGGGCGATGCCGAGCAGCAGGAGGAAGCGTGCAGGCGTGCCGGTGCGGGGCATGGCGCCGAGCGTGTGCTCATAGCTCCAGCCGGCGGGCAGGTGGACCGGAAGCTTCAGCGTGCGTTGTTGGAGGCTCGCCGGCCGGGTCGGCGTCAGGTCGACCGCCACCAGGCTGGTGTACTTCGACACCAGGTGGTGCCGGAGCGCCACGTCCAGCACCTCCCCCCGCACCACGTCGGCCGGAGCGCCGGCCACCTGCTGGTCCATGAGCGCCGCGATCTTGCGCCGTGCCCATAGCTTGGCGACCCCGGGCCGCGCCTCGGCCCGGTCGAAGGCGAGGGTCTCGGTCCACGGCTGGTCACCACGGGTTCCGGTCAGACGGACGAAAGCCCGGGTGCCCGCGACGACCGACGGCAACCGCGCCGCGATCACCACCGGCTCGCCGGCATAGAGGTCGGGCACGCGCTCCGGCCAGGTCTCGGCCGCGGGGTCGCTCCACACCACCTCCAGGTCCGTGAGCACCGGGCTGTCGATCTTCGAGAACAGCTCCTCCATCTTCGGCCCCACCTCGTCCGGGCGTCCGATGTAGGTGAAGGTGCCCCGTCCGAACTTGGCCGCCCGGCTCATGAAGTGGGCGTTGGGGGCCGAGCCGATGCCGACCGTGAAGAGACGGGTCTCTCCGAGCCCTTCCCGGATCGCACGGAAGAGCTCCGTTTCGTTGCCCACCGCCCCGTCGGTGATGAAGATCACCTGGCGCACCGCGGGCGGCGCCGAGGTCGCGTTGCGCGCCCCGCCGAGCGCCAGGTGGAGGGCCGGCAGCATCATCGTGCCGCCCTCGGCTTCCAGGGCGCCGACGTAGAGGCGCGCCATCTCGAGGGCCCGGGGATCGGCCGGCAAGCTCTCCCGGAACAGGCTGTCCGTGCGGTCGGAGAACCGGATCACGTTGAAGCTGTCCTCCGGCCTCAGCCGGTCGAGGGCGAAGAGCAGCGCCCGCTTGGCCTGATCGATCGAGTCACCGTCCATGGAGCCGGAGGTGTCGACCACGAACACCGTCTCCCGCGGCAGCGGACGTCCGGCGAATCGCCCCGTGGGAGGCATCACCATCGCCAGGGCGTAGGTCTCGCCGTCGACCTCCTCCGTGAACAGCGCCGCGCCCGGCCCGTCACCCACGGCGGGGGCCCACTCGAGCACGAAGTCCCGGTCCGCCGGCACCGAGACCGTCCCGTCGGGACCGGCCGGTGCCAGGGAGGCGGCCCGCCCGGCGGCGACACCGTCGCCCGGGGCGACCTCGATGCGGTACCCGTCCCCTGCCAGGCGCGAGACCGCCAGAGCGTGGGAGCTGCTGTCGAGCCGTTCAACCGGAAAGCCGGCCCTGAGGTCGACCGTCACGGTGACCGGGTTGAGCGGATGGCCCGGATCGAGGCTGGCCGGGTGCGCCACGGGCGGCGTGATGCGGCCGGCATCCGGCACCGGCGACGCCAGACGCACGACCGTCTGAGCCGCGTTCTGCAGCCCGGCGTGCCGGAGCGCCGCGCCCGCGCCCTGGGCGATCCGCCCCCGCGGGCCGCCTGCCGGCGGGTTGAACCGGGGCGCCACCACCAGCGGCAGGCGCAGCGACACGATGCCGCCGTCGTAGCGAAGCTCCTCCTGGTACTCGAGCACCACCTCCACCGCCTCGTCCGGCCCCAGGTTGGCCACCGACGTGGTGAAGACGTTCGGCCGTTCCTGCTCGACCAGGCTCGCCTTGCGCCCCGCCGCCTTGGCCTGCTCGTAGACCTTCTTGGCCTCGGCCCGCTCTCGGATCTGTCCCTCGATCACCCGGTCCCCCACCACCATGTGGAGCGTGTCGACCGCCGAGCGTTCCGGCAGGGGAAAGACGTAGACCCCTTCCACCCACGCGTCGGTCGGGTTGTGGAAGCGCTGGCGCACCTCGGTCCGGGCGACGAGACCGGTCACCCGGACCTGGATGTCGGTGTGGAGGGTCGGTGCCGGCAGGTAGACGCCAGCAACCTGGGTGGCGAGGAGCAGGCTGCCGCCGCCCACCTGGTCGATGGTGACCGGCTCGCCGAGCTCCTCGTAGCCGGACGGCAGATCGGGCGGCGGATCGTCCCCGTGCCTGTCCTCGAGACGGGGGTCGTCCGCGGTCCCCGGCTTGGGCGTGTCGCTCTGGCCGAGGAGCGGGCCGGTCCCCACCGCCAGCACCGCCAGCAGGACGAGAAGGATCGTGACTGCGCGTCGGATCGAGGTCATCGGGTCACCTCCATTCGGATCGGTTCGCGGTGCGGGCACCGAGCTTCGGAGAGGCTGCTCGGCCGTCCCGGCTCCTGGTAGGACTCATCAGACCGGAGGCGCCGGGCGCGGGCGGGGCGGGCGTCGGGAGATCCGAGGGCGAAATGTGGCGATCCTGTGGGACCGGTTCCGCGCCGGGCGTCCGTGGGGTACATTGCCCCCGTGAGCGGCTCGGACAACGGCGGATCGATCGCCCTGGTCGACGACGAGCAGAACATTCGCGAGACCGTGGGCCTCGCCCTCGTCCGCCAGGGCTACCGGGTGACCGGCTACGCCGACGGCCAGGAGGCATGGGAGGCGTTCGAGAGCGGCCTGCCCGATCTCGCGATCCTCGACATCCTGATGCCGAGGATGGACGGCCTGGAGCTCTGCCGGCGCCTGCGCAGCCGCTCCCAGGCCCTGCCGATTCTCTTCCTGACCTCGAAGGACGAGGAGTTCGACCGTGTGCTCGGCCTTGAGCTGGGCGCCGACGACTACCTGGTCAAGCCGTTCTCGCTGCGCGAGCTCATCGCCCGCGTGCGGGTGCTCTTCCGGCGCTTGGCCCTCACCCGGCAGGCCGCCGCGGGAGAGCCGCTCGGCGCCCTGGACGGCGCGATCGAGGGCACCATCGAGGCCGGGCCGCTGGTGCTCGACCTCGACCGCCACGAGGCCCGCTGGGGCGGCGCGCCCCTCGGCCTGACGGTCACCGAGTTCCGCATCCTCCGCGCCCTCGCCCGGCGCCCGGGCCACGTGAAGAACCGCGCCCAGCTCCTCGAGCAGGCGTATCCGGACGACGCCTACGTCGCCGAGCGCACCGTCGACAGCCACATCAAGCGCCTGCGGCGAAAGCTCGAGGCCGCCGCCCGCGCGAGCGGCGACGACGGCGCGTCGGACGCGGTCGAGACCGTCTACGGCCTGGGGTACCGGTTCCGGGTATGAGCGCTCGCGCGCGCCAGCCGCACCCAGGCCTCCGGGCGCCGGCGATCGGTCCCGTCGGGCGCCTGCGCCGGTTCGCCGCCCGCCTACCGGCCCGGCTGCTCGCCTTCAACCTGCTGCTGGTGCTGGTGCCGATCACCGGCCTCTTCTACTTCGGTCTCCACGAGCTCCTCGGCCGCTACGAGCGCCGGCTCCTCGACGGCCAGGAGCGCTCGATGGCCCAGCAGGGGCGTGTGCTCGCCGCCGCCCTCAGCGACCGGCCGGACGCGGGGCCCCCGGAGGCCGGCGGGGCGCAGCCCGGGCCGCTCCCCCTCGACGCCCCCCTTGACGCCGAAACCGCCGAGCGGATCCTCGCCGGCATGGAGCAACGCCTCACCGCCCGGCTTCGCGTGTACGACGCCGACGGCCGCCTGCTCGCCGACTCGAGCCGCCTCGGTCCGCGGCGAGACGAGCTCGCGACCTCCGCGGAGACCGCGGGCTACGGGGACACGCCGGACGCCACCGAGGACTCCTGGCTCTACCGGCTCGGCGCGGCTCCGTTCCGGATCTGGCGCCGCTGGTTCGAGGAGCCCGGTGCTGCTCCGTCCGCGGCGAGCGCCGACGATCAGGCCGTGGCGGTGCCGGCGGCGGTCCGCTCCGCTCTCGCCGGCCGCTACGGCGCCGAGACGCGGCCGACGCCCGGCGACCAGAGCTCGCTCACCCTGCACGTGGCGATCCCGGTCCGGAGCGGCGAGCGGGTGATCGGCGTGGCGCTCGCCTCCCAGTCGACCTACCGCATCCTCGCGGAGCTCCGCGAGATGCGCCTCTCCTTCTTCGAGGTCTTCCTCGCCTCGCTCGCCGGGGCGATCCTCCTCTCGGTGGTGGCGGCGGCGACCATCGCCCGGCCGATCCGGCGTCTGCGCGCCGAGGCCGCGAGCCTGGTCGACCGCCGGGGCCGGCTCCGCGGCACCTTCAGCGGCTCGGACAAGCTGGACGAGGTCGGCGACCTGGCCCGGGCCCTCGAGCGACTGTCGAGCCGGGTCGAGGAGCACCTCCGCTTCGTCGAGTCGTTCGCCGCCGACGTCTCCCACGAGCTCAAGAACCCGCTGACCTCGATCCGCGCGGCCAACGAGCTGCTGGCGGAGGCCACCGACCAGGACGAGCGCCGGCGGTTACTCGCCACCATCGCCTCCGAGGTGGCGCGCATGGAGCGGCTGCTCTCGGCGGTGCGGGAGATCAGCCTGATCGACTCGATGCTCGACCGGGAGATGGACGAGCCGGAGGCGCCGCCGGTCGAGCTCGGGGGTCTCCTCCGGGCACTGGCCGACGCGGTTCGCCTGCGCGCCAGCCACGAGGAGGACGGCGTGGAGGTCGCCCTCGAGCTGCCACCGGCGCCGGTGCTGGTGCACGGTGCTCCCGAGCGCCTGGCCCAGGTGGTCGAGAACCTGGTCGGCAACGCCATCGGCTTCTCGGCGATAGGATCGCGGGTGCTGGTGCGGCTCTCCTTCGAGGAGTCGGAGGCGGGCCCCGAAGCGGTCCTCGTCGTCGCCGACCGCGGCCCGGGAATCCCGCCGGAGCACCTGGGGCGGGTCTTCGACCGGTTCTTCAGCTACCGTCCGCCGTCCGGCACGAACCGCCGGGAGCGGCGGCGGCAGGAGTGGCACACCGGTCTCGGGCTGTCGATCGTGGCGGCGATCGTGGACGCCTACGGCGGACGGGTGGCGGCCGAGAACCGCCCCGGCGGCGGGGCCGAGTTCACGGTCCGCCTGCCGGCGCTCGAGCCCGACCCGGCGACGGGCGGCCGTGCCGCCAGACGTGATCCAAGCACTCCAACGACCGATCCTGGATAGGACTGACCGACCGTGCGACCGCACCGCGCCCCACGCCCCGAACGCCAATCCGCGCTCCGACCGACCGTCCGACCGGCCGGCCCGAGGCCCCGGACACCTCGCCGGGCAGTCGACGCCGCCTCCCTGGCCGTCACCCTCCTCCTGCTCCTGCTCTGCATCCTTCCCGCGCTGACCGCGACCGGCGCCGAAGAGCCCGGAGCACGCGACGAGGAGGACCGGGCCACCCGCGCCCTGCCGCTCAAGATCGTCCCCGCCGGAGTCGACGAGGTGCACCTGATGCCGCCGGACTCCACGCAGGCCAGCGGTGGCGAGGCGGCCTACGTCTACCGTGTCGAGTATCGGGACGGCCACGTCGAGCTCCTCTCGCCCGAGGACTTCGCGGAGCTCCTCTACACGGAGTACTACGGCCGCAACCGCCTGTTCGCGGTGCTCAACATCACGTCGCCGGTCGGCGTCGCCTGGGTGGCGCTGGGGCTCCTGGGGCAGGTGCTCTTCACCGGACGCATGCTCGTCCAGTGGCTGGCGAGCGAGCGCAACCGCCGCTCCGTGGTACCGGTCGCGTTCTGGTGGATGAGCCTCGGCGGCGCCACCATGCTCATCGTCTACTTCGTCTGGCGCAAGGACATCGTCGGCGTGCTCGGCCAGGCGACGGGGTGGCTCATCTATGTGCGGAACCTGCGCCTGATCTACCGCTCACCCGACCCCGAGGAGAGTGGCCAACGGGACGGCGAGGCCGGGGAGCCGGCCACCGCACGCTGAGGCATGCCCACCCTCCGGCGGGCCGGCCGGCTCAAGCCGTGCGGTCCACCCAGCGCGCGAGCGCGACGAGAACAACGACCACGAGACCGGTGAGCAGCCAGCTCCCCTCCGGGCCGTAGGCGCCCCCGGTAACCCAGGCCGGCCCCTCCAGCTCGAACGAGAACAGCGCCCAGACCTTCGCTCCGCTCACCGGCAGGGCGAGCACGTTCGCCATGACGAAGTTCCAGATGCCGTGGGCGGCCACGGCGGCCCAGAGGGTCCCGGTCCCCTCCACCACCGCGGCCATGACGATGCCGAGGAGGAAGGTGTTGACCAGGCCCACCGTCTCGACCCCGGGGTTGGGACCGTGGAGCAGGGCGAAGCCGAGCGCCGTGGCCGAGGCCGAGGTGGCCCAGCTCCACCGCTCCCGGAAGGCACGGTAGATATATCCCCGAAAGACCCACTCCTCGAGGCCGCCCTGGATCAAGAAGCCCAGGCAGTAGAACGCCAGGGCGACCGCCCCGCCGAACGGACCCGGGCGCCCGCCGGGAAGCCAGGCGTGCTCCGACAGGAAGGACTCCGAGAGCCCGCCGAAGCTGAGCTCGGCCCCCAGGGCCGCCACCGCCAGCCAGACGAGGAGGAGCGCGACCGCGCCTCCGGCCCCGAACGCCGCCTCCCGCAGTGCCCCCGGGGCGCCGGACCAGGGCAGCCGGGCGCCGATCGACGCGAGCGGTCGCCGGTCGAGCCGCCGCAGGAAGACCACCGTCGCCGGTACCATCACCGGCACCAGGCTGGCGTACACGACGAGCACGGCGCCGATGGGGATCTCCCCGGTCGCCACGACATCCGGCCGGGTGCCGGTCAGGGCCAGCCAGAGGAGGAGCGCCGGGACCCCGATCAGGAGCTGCAAGAGGAGGAACAGGCCAAGGTAGAGCCCGGCCCTGCCGAGCGGATGGAAGACCGGTGGATCCTCCCCCCTCCCGTCGGCGCTCTGGCGGTCTCCGTTCCACCCGCGGTCGTCGCGATCCATGGTGGCCGAGACTAGCAGCCCGTGGCGACCGGTTGCCGCCCCGACGCGCCGGTTCGTGGATGAGCCGACGGCTGCGGTAGAGTCGGGCCGTCCACCATGCCTCGCGCCGACGAAGACTCGACGCTCCGCCCCCGAATCGGCCTCGTCGCCGGCGCGGCGCTATTCTCGATCATGCTCCTCGCGCCGGCCCCGGAGGGCCTCTCCCCCGCCGGCTGGCACACCGCGGCGGTCGGCGTGCTGATGGCGCTCTGGTGGATGACCGAGGCGCTCCCCATCGCGGTGACCGCGCTCCTGCCGATCGTCCTCTTCCCGGTCCTGGGCGTCGCCGCCGTGGGCGAGACCACCGCCCCCTACGCCAACCCGCTGATCTTCCTCTTCCTGGGCGGCTTCGTCATCGCGCTGGGGATGCAGCGCTGGAACCTCCACCGGCGAATCGCGCTCGAGATCATTCGCGCGGTCGGCACCCGGCCCCGCCGGATCATCGCCGGCTTCATGATCGCCTCGGGCTTTCTGTCCATGTGGATCTCGAACACGGCGACCACCATGATGATGCTGCCGATCGGCATGTCCGTCGTGGAGATCGTCGGCCGGGGTGACGAGCGCCCCGGGAGCAGCGATCCCAAGGACAGGAGGGGCCGTTCCTTCGCCCTGGCGCTCATGCTCTCGATCGCCTATGCCTCGTCGATCGGCGGCATTGCGACGATCATCGGCAGCCCGCCCAACGCCCTCATGGTCGGGTTCATGGACGAGACCTACGGCATCCAGATCGACTTTCTCCACTGGATGGGAATCGGCGTGCCGGTGGCGCTCGTCGGCCTCGCCGCGAGCTATGTGCTGCTGGTGAACGTGGTCTTTCCCGTCAAGCTCGACGAGCTACCCGGAGGCGCCGAGCTGATTCGCGACGCGCTCCGGCGCATGGGCCCCATGCGCGGCCCGGAGCGAGCGGTGGCGCTCATCTTCGCCCTCACCGCGGGGCTCTGGATGACCCGGCCGCTGGTCGGCCGACTCGTCCCCGGCCTCTCGGATACCGGCATCGCGCTCTTCGGCGCGGTACTCCTTTTCCTCGTGCCGGTCGACTGGCGGCGGGGCGAGTTCCTGCTCGAGTGGAGCCGGGCGCGGCAGCTCCCCTGGGGCATGCTGCTCCTCTTCGGCGGCGGCCTGTCCCTCGCGTCGGCGGTGCGCACGACCGGTCTCGCGGAGTGGATCGGCATCCGCCTTCAGGGGCTCCACGCCCTCCCCGAGGTGCTCATCGTGCTGACGGTGATCACCACCGTCATCCTGCTCACCGAGCTCACCAGCAACACCGCCACCACCGCCACCTTCCTGCCGATCGTCGCCTCCGTGGCGGTCAGCATGGGCGAGAACCCGCTCCTCCTGCTGCTACCCGCGACCGTCGCCGCGAGCTGCGCCTTCATGATGCCGGTGGCGACCCCGCCCAACGCCATCGTCTACGGCAGCGGCCACGTGACCATCCCCCAGATGGTGCGGGCGGGCGTGTGGCTCAACGCGCTCTTCCTGCTGGTGATCCTCGTCGCCGCGTATACGGTCCTGCCCTGGGTGATGGGAGTGGAGCCGGGGGTGGTGCCGGCCTGGGCGCGGTGACCATGACGGCGACCGGACCTGCGCCGGCCGAGTCGGCGGGGGATTGCCGTTCGCTTCGCTCACCCTCGGCCGCCACGGAGGGCGGCCGCTTCAGTCAAGAAGCATGCCTCCGAACGGCAATCTGCACTCGAAGCGGCCGGACCTGTGCCGGCCGAAGCGCGAGCAAAGCGAGCAACCCCACCCGGACCTGTGCCGGCCGTGGTGGGGCCGAAGGCCCCGACCCTCACCCCGGGACGTTCCGCTCCAGCTCGCGCATCCAGACATCGGCCTCCGAGTCGCTCGGGGCACGCCAATCGCCCCGGGGCGAAAGCGAGCCGCCGGAGCCCACCTTGGGTCCGTTGGGCAGGGCCGAGCGCTTGAACTGGCTGAGCTTGAAGAACCGGTACAGAAAGACTCCCAGCCACTTCTTGATCGTCGGCAGGTCATACTGGTTGCGCTTGGCGTCCGGATAGCCGGGCGGCCAGGTGCCGCGCTTCGTGTCGCACCAGGCGGTGTGGGCGAGGAAGGCGATCTTGCTCGGACGGAACCCGTAGCGGGTGACGAAGTAGAGGTGGAAGTCCTGGAGGTCGTACGGGCCGATGACCTCCTCGGTGTGCTGGGCCGGGCCGTCGCCGTCGTCCGGGCCGCTCACCGCCTCGACGCCGGCGGGCACCAGCTCGGGAGAGATCTCGGTCTCCAGGATGTCCCGGAGCACCGCGCACGCCTCGGGCTCCACCTCCTCCTGGTCGATCACCCAGCGAATCAGGTGCTGGATCAGCGTCTTCGGCACCGAGGCGTTGACGTTGTAGTGGGACATGTGGTCGCCCACGCCGTACGTGGTCCAGCCGAGCGCCAGCTCGGAGAGGTCGCCGGTGCCCACCACCAGGCCGCCGTGGAAGTTGGCCAGGCGGAAGAGGTGGGAGGTCCGCTCGCCGGCCTGGACGTTCTCGAAGGTCGTGTCGTAGGCCTTCTCGCCCCGGGAGTAGGGATGGTCGAGATCGGCCAGCATCTGGCGTGCCGACGGCCGGATGTCGACCTCCTCGCCGGTCACGCCGAGAGCCTCCATCAGCTTCCAGGCGTTGCCCTTGGTGCGTGAGCTGGTGGCGAAGCCGGGCATGGTGTAGCCGAGCACGTTCTCCCGCGGCAGGCCGAGCCGGTCCATGGTCCGGCAGGCGACGATCAGCGCCTGGGTCGAGTCGAGCCCTCCGGAGACGCCGATCACCACCTTCTTGATGCCGGTCGCCTCCAGCCGCTTGGCGAGGCCGACCACCTGGATGTTGTAGGCCTCGTAGCAGCGCTCGCTCCGGAGGTCCGGATCCTCCGGCACATAGGGGAAGCGCTCGAGGGGCCGCCGCAGCGGCACCGGCCCCTCGGGAACCCCGACCTCGAACGGCACGCGGCGGATGTCCTTGACCCGGTGGCGGTGGCGCCCGGCGGCGTCGTTGAAGGTGGTCAGGCGCATCCGGTCCTGGCGCAGGCGCTCGAGGTCGACGTCGGCGGTGATCCAGTGCTCCTCGGTGCTGAAGCGCTCGGACTCGGCCAGGAGCTCGCCGTTCTCGTAGATCAGAGCCTGGCCGTCCCAGGCCAGGTCGGTGGTCGACTCCCCCGGCCCGGCCGCCGAGTAGAGGTAGGCGACCAGGCACTTGCCCGACTGGGCGGCGCACAGGTCTTTGCGGTAGTCCGCCTTGCCGATGGTGATGTTCGACGCCGAGAGGTTGGCCACCACCGTGGCGCCCGCCAGGGCGGCGTAGGTCGACGGCGGAACCGGCGCCCACAGGTCCTCGCAGATCTCCACGTGGAGCCCGAAGCCCCGCATGTCCGTGGCCTCGAAGATGAGGTCGTTGCCGAACGGTACGCGCTCGCCGAGGAGCCGTGCCTCGTCCGTGACGGCGTCGAAGCCGGACGTGAACTGGCGCTTCTCGTAGAACTCCCGGTAGTTCGGCAGGTAGCTCTTGGGCACCACGCCCAGAATCCGCCCCCGGTGGATGACGACGGCGCAGTTGAAGAGCTTCTCCTCCACCCGGAGCGGCGCCCCCACCAGGAGCAGCGGCCCCAGGTCCCGGCTGGTCGTCACCACCCGCTCGAGGGCGGCCTCGGTGGCGTCGAGCAGAGCGTCCTGCTGGAAGAGGTCCTCGTTCGAGTAGGCGGAGATCCCCAGCTCGGGAAACAGGGCGACCGCGGCCCGGTCGTCCGAGGCCCGCTGCGCCAGGGCCAGGGTGCGCTCGGCGTTGAACTCGGGCGCTGCGACCTTGACCCGGGGAACGCAGACCGCCACCCGGGCGTAGCCGTGGCGATAGATGGAGTTGAAGGGGGTGGGAGCGGCGCTCATGGCGCCAGTTTACCGGCTACCGGTAGAAGGTAGGGTACCCGGCCGGGTCGGCCTCGTGCATCAGGTCGTAGACCGCCTCGAAGATCTCCTCGCGGCTAGGCTTCGAGAAGTAGTCGCCGTCCGAGCCGTAGGCGGGGCGGTGCTCCCCTGAGGTCACCGTGCGCGGCTCGGAGTCGAGCCACATGTAGCCACCCTGGACCTCCAGCACCTCGCGCATCATGTAGGAGGTCGCCCCGCCGGGCACGTCCTCGTCCACGAACACGATGCGGTTGGTCTTCCGCAGCGACTCCAGGATGCGCCGCTCCCGGTCGAAGGGGAGCAGGGTCTGGACGTCGATCACCTCCGCGTCGACGTCGACCTTCTCCAGGAGCTCGGCCGCCTCGAGCACGATCTTGCAGCAGGCGCCGTAGGTGACCACCGTGACGTCGCCGCCCGGCCGGAGCACCTCCGGCACGCCCAGCGGCACGGCGATCTCGTCGATGTTGTCCGGCAGCCGCTCCTTCGACCGGTAGCCGTTCAGCACCTCGATCACCAGCCCCGGGTCGTCGCCCTGGAGGAGCGTGTTGTAGAAGCCGGCGGCGCGCGTCATGTCCCGCGGCACGCAGACGTAGATCCCCCGGAGCAGATGGATGATGCCGCCCATGGGCGAGCCCGAGTGCCAGATGCCCTCCAGGCGGTGGCCCCGGGTGCGGACGATGACCGGCGCCTTCTGCCCCGCCCGGGTCCGATAGCGCAGCGTCGCCAGGTCGTCCGAGAGGATCTGCAGGCAGTAGAGCAGGTAGTCCAGGTACTGGATCTCGGCGATCGGACGGAGACCCCGGAGCGCCAGGCCGATCGCCTGGCCCATGATCGTCGCCTCGCGGATACCGGTGTCGGCCACCCGCAGCTTGCCGTACTTGAGCTGCAAGCCGTGGAAGCCCTGGTTGACGTCGCCGAGCTGGCCCACGTCCTCGCCGAAGGCGACCAGGTTCGGCATGCTGGCGAGCGCCTGGTCGAAGAAGCAGTTGAGCACCTCGAAGCCGTTGAGCTCGGGGGCGCCGTCGCCGTAGACAGGGTCCACCGCCGCCACGTCGAGAGCCGAGCGGCCGGTCTCGGTGTGGAGCTCCGAGCTGTAGCGCTCCCGGTTCTCCTCCCGCAGCCGTCGGGTCCAGGCGGCGAGCTCGCGGCGGGCGCCGGAGTCGTCGTAGGCCGCGGTCACCAGGGCGTCCTCGGCCGCCACCAGAAGGTCTCGGCGCAGGGGCGTCTGCTTGCGGAGGAGCTTCTGGGCCACCGTCTCCACCGCTTCGCGCTCGGCCGTGGCGACGGCCACGTTCCGGATCAGGCCGACCACCGTCTCGAGCTCGCGCTCGACCGGCGCCCGGAGCTCTTTCCAGGCCGCGAGCTTCTCCTCGAGCGCCTTCTCCCGCGCCTCCTTGTCGATCGCGTCGAGCTCCGCCGGGCTCGCCAGATCCCGGTCCAGGATCCACTGCCGCAGAGCTCTCAAGCAGCAGTGCTCCTCCTCCCAGCGCAGCCGCTCCTCCGACTTGTAGCGCTCGTGGCTGCCCGAGGTCGAGTGGCCCTGGGGCTGGGTGAGCTCGACCACGTGGATGATCGCCGGCATGTGCTCCCGGCGGGTGCGCTCGGCCACCTCCCGGTAGGTCTTGACCAGCGCCGGGTAGTCCCAGCCCTTCAGCCGGTGGATCTCGTAGCCGCCGCCGTCGGGGAGCTCCGGGTCGCGCCGGAACCCTTCGAGCAGCGCGCCCACGTCCCCCTTGGTCATCTGGAACTCGTTGGGCACCGAGATGCCGTACTCGTCGTCCCAGACGGAGAGGATGAGCGGGCTCCGGAGCACGCCGACGGCGTTGATCGTCTCCCAGAACGGCCCCTCGGCGCAGGAGGCGTTGCCGATTGTGCCCCAGGCGATCTCGTTGCCGTCGTCCGAGAAGCGCTCGAAGCCCTGCTTCAGGTCGTCGAGGTTCCGGTAGAGGCGCGACGCGTAGGCGAGGCCGACCAGCTTCGGCATCTGGGACGCGGTGGGCGAGAGGTCCGCCGGCACGTTGTAGGCGTCCACCTGGCTCTTGAAGCGCCCGTCGGCGTCGAGCATGCGGGTGGCGAAGTGGGCGTTCATCTGGCGCCCGCCCGAGGCCGGGTCCGCCTCGACGTCCGGGTGGGCGTAGAGCTGGGCGAAGAAGGCGCGGAGCGTGAGCTCTCCGATCGCCATCATGAAGGTCTGGTCCCGGTAGTAGCCGGCCCGGTGGTCGCCCTTGGCGAACGCGTGGGCCATGGCGAGCTGAGGCGCCTCTTTGCCGTCGCCGAAGATGCCGAACTTGGCCTTGCCGGTGAGCACCTCCCGGCGGCCGATCAGGCTCGCCTCGCGGCTTTCGCGGCCGATTCGATAGTCGTGCAGCACCTGGTCGCGGGACAGGCCGAGCTCGTCGAGGGAGTCGACCGCCGAGGGCCAGGTGCTGACCTCGGTGTCGGTGGAGATGGGGGGCATGGGAGTGCTCCAGGGTGGGTTCGGTCGGTTCTTCCGGTCGCAGACGGTCCGTGAGGATATCACCCGCGCTCCCGCGGGGCCCGGGCGAGCGGGCGGCCGGGCGGGCGGCCTCGCCGTCTATCATAGGCCGATGAGGCCGACGACCGAGACCAGTTTCAAGGAGCGCCTGGACGGCTACTACGACTGGCCGTGCAGTTATCTGTTCAAGTTCATCGCGCCCCACGACCGGCTCGAGGAGGTCGTGGCACTGTTCTCCAGCAGCGCGGAGGTGACGACTCGCCGGTCGGCGAAGGGGAACTACGTGAGCGTGACGGCGGAGGTCGAGATGGGTGGGAGTGACGAGGTGCTCGAGGTCTACCGCCAGGCCCATGAGATCGGCGACGTGATGGCGTTGTGAGGAGGTAGGGACTCTTCGAGCTGGCAGACGGTCCTTCGATGGGGCATGGCCGGGAGCAGCGAGGGAGGCCTCGTGTCGCCGGGGCAGGGTCGGGAGCGGCACGGGAGGCCCCGGCCTGCGGGACGGCGAGCGAACTGGATGGTTGAGCGAGCAACGCTCGCCTCGGCTGGGGTGCGCGCCGGTCCCGCCCGGTTGCTGAGCGCCCTCGCAGCGCGCCCCACGACGCCCTCCGCCCGGTGCCTCCCGCACCGCTCCACTGTCAACCGTTTGCTGCTGTCTCGCAGCGATCCGCTGGTCGCCTGCTACGCCGAAAGCAGACGGGGCCGGTAGGGGGCGTCCCCTACCTCCCGTGAGGGAGGAAGGGGATCGAGGGGTTTGGAGGGAGATCCTTGGAGAACTCTCAGTACCTCCGCCGGAGCTTGACCGAGCGGGGCTCGACGGTGGTGCTGAAGATCCGCCTGAGGACGGGCAGGTAGGGGCTCTCCGGCGCGGGCTCGCCATTGATCTCCTCCACCTCGATCAGCTTACGCGGCGCGAAGTCCCGGGTGAGGAGGACCTTGAGGAAGTCGAGGTAGTCGTCCAACCGGGGGTGGTCGGGGGCGACCTGGATGTCGAGGGTCTTGCCCCGGCGGCGGGCGGTGAGAACGAGGCGGTCGCCGTGGAAGACGACGGTGTTGCCTTCCCGACGCTCCGGGAGCAGGCCCCCGAGGGCGTCTTTGAGCTCCGGCAGGTCGACGCCCGCGAGCGACGCCGGGTCGCGGGCGTTCATCCAGTAGACGGCGTCGTCCGGCAGCAGGCCGTCCCGCAGGGTGCGGAAGGCGTCCGGGCTCGCGAACTGGAGCCCCGGCACGCCGGCGAAGAACTGGCCGGCCAGCACCTCGCCCGAGAGCTCCATCAGCCGGAGCGCCCGGAACAGCCGGCCCCAGCGGAAGGGCGGTGGCTCGCGGTCGAGCAGCTCCCGGAACACGACGCCGTAGCGGTCGAGGACGAGGCGGGCGCGGTCCTTGGCCAGCTCCTCCGTCGCCAGGGGGTCCAGGTACCCGGATGGCCGAGCCCCCCGGCCGACGTCGACGCCCCCCTCGTTGCCGGCCGCGGTGTGTGTAGGGTGCGCTTCAGCGCACCGGGCCATGGCTTGGTGCGCTGAAGCGCACCCTACGAGGTCAACCTCCCGCACCCGCCAGGTCCCCGTGGGGGTACGCTCCGGGCGCCAGCGGTCGACGCGGCTCCGCCGGAGCCTGCCCGGACCTCCGGGCCGAGGCGTCACCGACCGGACGGGCGCGGCCGGCGGCCGGAACTTCCGCAGGATCCCCCGACGCACCGGTTCGAGCTCGTCGGTGGTCACGAGCCCGCGCCAGGCGAGCTCCCAGAGCCGCTCCGAGATCTCGGGCACCGGCAGGCCGGAGTGGGCGGCCAGGTCTTCCAGGGCGAACCGGCCCCGGCGGTCCGGGAACAGCTCGTCCAGGGTCCTCCCGCCGGCCTCGGCCCCATCGATCTCGTCGGCTTCTCCGGTCTCGCCTGCCCTGTCGGCGGGCGGCTTCTCCTCGTCCACCAGGAGCTCCCCCTCCCCCCGGAAGAGGAACGTCAGCCGCCCCGGCCCGGTGCCCACCCATTCGAGCTCGCTCTCCCGGAGCAGGGTGTCGAGCCAGCCCTTGCGGTACGGGTCGAGCCGGGCGGGCAGCACGTCGCGCTCCCAGACGCCGGCCGGGAGCGAGCGGCCGAGGAGGGCCTCGAGCCGGTTCTGGAAGTCCTCCATGTCCCGCCCCCGGGGCGCCAGGCCCTGGTGGGCGGCGAGGAAGAGCGGCAACCGCTCCACGGGCAGCGCCCGGAACTCCGGTCGCGCCGCCGCCCGGGTCCAGCGGAGGAGGGTCTCCAGGTTTGCGGTGTCGCAGACCTCCGGCTGCCCCGCCGTCCGATCGGGGGAGGCGCCGCCCACGGTCAGCTCGTCGACCACCACCCGCTCCTCCTCCACCAGCGCCTCGAGCACCCCGCCGAGCGCCTCGCCGCCAAGGCCGAACACCCGCTCCAGGCGTCCCCGCACCACCGGCCCCTGGAAGCGGAGCCACTCCCCAACCAGATCGGCCAGATCGGGCAGGCCGGCCAGGTCGGGCAGGTCCGCCGCCTCGGCCGGCTCGCCCTGCTCGTTCAGCACGCCCGGGGCCTGGTCGCTCTCCCCATCCGGGCCGGGTATCTGCCCCATGCGCGCCATCCGCGCCATGCGCGCCATCCGCTCGAGGTTCCGATGAGCGGCCTCCGGCGCCGGCTCGTCCGCCCCGGCGAGGGCCGAGAGGGCCAGCTCCCCGAGCCCACGATCGGCCGCGAGCCCGAACGCCCGGGCCGTCCGCGGCAGCCGCTCCACCGCCACCGCCGAGGCGAGCACCGCCCCCGGTGGGCGCCAGAGCACCGCCCGGTCCGCGATCTCGGCCATCAGGTCCGCGGCCCGGGCCTCCTCGCCCCGGGCGGCGAGGTCCCGGTCGACGGCCTTCGTGAGCTCGGCCCACTCGTCCTCCGGCACGAGCCCCCGCTCCTTGATCCAGTCGAGGAGCTCGACGCCGGTGCGGGGAGCGTAGCCGGGGGCCAGGCGCTGCACCTTCTGGCGCAGGTCCTCGGCCACCGAGGCCGGAATCCGCGGTCGGAGGTGGGAGGAGAAGACCAGCTCCCGGAGCAGATCCCGGTGGATCGCCGCGCCCCGGCCGCCGCCACCCTCTCCGTCCGAACGGTCGTCGTCGTACATCAGGGTGTTGGTCTGCTTCCAGACCAGGTTGGCGGCGAACGGGCTCGGGGCGTCGGTCCGCACGTGGCGGACCTCGATCTCGCCGCTTCGCACCGCGTCCAGGAGCCGTTTCAGAGTCTCGAGGTCGAGCTCGTCCTCGAGGCAACTGCGCCAGGTTTCGAGCACCACGGGAAAGTCGCCGTAGCGCCGCACCGACTCGAGCAGCTTCTTCGCACGCTGGCGCGTGATCCAGAGCGGCGTCCGGTGGCGGAAGCCGGCCCGGGGCAGGAGAAGCGCCCGCGACGCGTTCTGGCGGAAGAGGGCGCCGAAGAACCCGGTCCGCTCCAGCCGTTCGCGGAGAAGCTCTTCGATCCGCTCGGGCGGCACGAGGGCGAAGAGATCGGGGCCGCCCACGCCAGCGCCCAGCTCCTCGGGCACGGTCACCATCAGGCAGTCGTCGTCGTGGAGGATCTCGAGCGGCGCGCCGTAGCTCTCCTCCCAGGCGGTGGCGAGGGCCACCGCGAGGGGCCGGTTGACCTTGCCGCCCCAGAAGGTGTGGAGAACGATCCGGCGCCGGCCGGCCGCCTCGGGGCCGCCCCTGGACGACGGCGCGCCCCCCTCGTCGCCGGCGATGTGCTCGACCATCACCCGGTGGCGGTGCGGAAGCTTCCCCCCCATGGCCGCCTTCTGACTCCGGAGGAAGCGCACCAGCTCGGCAGCCGCCCCCCGGTCCATGGCGTGCTGCCGCCGGAGCTCGTCGACGATCCCTTCACCCCCTTCGAGGTCGAGCCGCCCCTCGACCCGTTCCAGGAAGCGGCTCACCTTCTCCGAGAAGAAGAACTCCCGATCCCGCTCGTCGGCACGCCAGAACGGAGCCATGGCGGCAGAGCCGGAGGCCGGCTCGACGAACACGTCGTTGTGGGTGATCCGCCGGATACGCCAGATCTGGGTGCCGAGGGTGAACGTGTCGCCCACCGAGCGCTCCCAGACGAACTCCTCGTCCAGCTCGCCGATCTTGGGGGCCGCGCTTCGCGACGAGGAGGGGGCGGCCCCCGCGCCCCCGGGCCGGTCGACCCGCAGGTGGTAATAGCCCCGGTCTGGGATGGTGCCGCCCGAAAGGTAGAGGATCCGGGCCGCCCCCGGCCGCGCCGCCACCGTCCCCTCCACCTTGTCGAGGGAGATGCGGGGCGAGAGCTCCCGGATCCGGCTGTCGGCGTAGCGGCCGGCGAGCATCTCGAGCACCAGGTCGAAGTGGCGCCGCGGCAGGTCCCGGTAGGGCCAGGCGGTCTTGACGAAGGCGTAGAGCTCGTCGATCCGCCAGGTCTCGGCCACGGTCATCGACAGGATCACCTGGGCGAGCACGTCGAGGGGCGCGTGGATCGGCCGCGTCTCCTCGATCTCCCGGTCGAGAACCGCGCGAACGACCACGGCGGCGTCCAGGAAGTCGCGGCCGTAGATCGGCAGAAGCGTTCCGCGGGAGACCTCCCCCACCCGGTGCCCGGCGCGGCCCACCCGCTGCACCGCCGAGGCGATCGAGCGGGGGCTCTCCACCATCACCACCCGGTCCAGGGCGCCGATGTCGATGCCGAGCTCGAGGGAGCTGGTGGCGACGATCGCCGGCAGCTCGCCCCGCTTGAGCCGCTCCTCGACTACCTGGCGCACCTCGCGCGAGAGAGAGCCGTGGTGGGAGTACGCGAGGTCCGTCGTCTCGCCGGCGTTGACCATGCGGGTGAGCTTCTCCGTCAGCCGCCGGGAGTTGGCGAAGACCAGGGTCGAGCGGTGGCTCCGGACGGTCTCCTTGAGCACCGGCACGATCAGGTCCCAGACCGAGGTCTCCCGGCGCTCGGCGTCGATCGCGGCCTGCGGGTCCGCCGCTCCGAGCGCCGGGTCGCCCGGGTAACGGACCGTGAGGTCGTACTCCTTCTCCGCCTCCGAGGCGACGACCTCTACCGGCCGCTTGCGGTAGCTCCAGGCACCGCCGACCGCCTCCTCGAGCGCCAGGCCGCCGACGAAGTCCGCCACGGTCCGGAGCGGCCGGACGGTGGCCGAGAGGGCGACGCGCTGAAACTCACCGGAGAGCAGCGTCAACCGCTCGACGGCGGTGGCGAGATGGGTCCCCCGCTTGGTGCCAGCGACGGCGTGGATCTCGTCCAGGATCACCGTCTCGAGGCCATCGAGGATCGATCGGCCGCCCGCCGAGGTGAGGAGCAGGTTGAGGCTCTCGGGGGTGGTGATCAGGATCTCCGGCGGACGCCGGATCATCTTCTGGCGTTCGCTCTGGGGCGTGTCGCCGGAGCGCACCTGGGCACGGACCGGCTGGAACGTGCTGGGCGCCTCGGCGCCCGCCGCTGTGAAGCGCTCGGAGAGCTCGGCGAGCGGCACCTCCAGATTCCGGTGGACGTCGGCGTTCAGGGCCTTGAGGGGCGAGACGTAGAGGACGCGAACCGTGCCCCCCGGCGTGGCGCCGGTCAGGAGGCGGTCGAGCGCCCAGAGGAACGCGGTGAGGGTCTTGCCGGTACCGGTCGGCGCCGTGACCAGCACATGGCGGCCCGACGCGATCTCCGGCCAGGCCCTCCGCTGGACGTCCGTGGGGGTGCCGACCCGCTCCGCGAACCAGCGCCGGACGATCGGGTGGAAGAGGGCGAGGGCGGGGTCGGGGCGGCTGGGGTCAGCGGACATGGGGGATCGTAGTCTACGCCGAGAAGGGACGGTGGTTTTCTTGGCCTCGGCTCATCTGGACATCGCTCCTGATCGTGGGCCAGGTCCTCGCCGACATCCCCCCGAGAGCCGGCGCCGTGCCCGGTCCGCGGCCGATCGTGCCCGAGCTTCCGGCCCGGCCTCTCGCTGGAGACCGGGCCGGGGGGCCGGTGTGGAAGACGTCAGGAGACCTGCTCGCTCCCGTCGTCGACCGTGGTGCCGATGGCGGCGGCGAGGGTCGTGACGCTGGCCGCCCAGCGCTCCGCCCGCTCCGCCAGGCGGTGATCCTCCCCGTCGAGCTCGCTCTCGAACCGGTCGGCGGCGATCGCGGCCAGGTCCCGCGCCACGTGGAAGAGGTCGACGGACGCCGCCCGTAGGCAGAGCCGGGTCGGGCTCGCCTCGGGCACTCCAGCGCTCCGGGGGCCCCACTGACCGCTCTCGTTCACCAGCTCGAAGAGGAGCCCTCCCAGATGGCGGAGGGCCGCCACGTCCTCGGGACGCTCGAACCGGGCGAGGAGCGCCTCACGCAGAGCCGCCGGCTCCCCCAGGTCGTCCGGGGGCCTCTCCGGACCCGATGGATCGGCCAGGCCGATCGGCTCGGGCTGTTCGCCCGGTCCCCAGGGAAGCGTACACGGGGTCGGATCGGGAACGGGCTCGGGAAAGGGGTCCGGACACTCGCGCGCACCGGGGCGCGGCTCGGAGCTACAATCCAACAGGTCACACATGGAGGTGTTCCCTTCATGGGTGGCTAGGCTCGGCGGGGTGGTGCAAGCACTCCGTCGGGCCGCCTCGGTTTGATGGGGTGAGCGTTCCGTCCCGGTCGCTCGCGGCCCAACGTCGGCCGGACCCGGGGCGCGCTCACTCGGTCTAGGCGGCTCGAATTCCGCTTCGATTACGCTACCCGGAGCGGGCGCGGATGTCAACACCGCTTGCGTATGAGCTGTCCATTCGGGCCATGACGGGGTCCGGACGGTGCCCGAGCCGTCCATCCGGCCCATGACGGGGCGGGAGTCCCCCGGGGGCATGCCAGCTCATCGCCTGAACGATCAACTCGACCCAAAAGACGCACAGCTCATCGCCTGAACGTACAGCCCGTTCAGCCCACCTCCCGCAGCCGGCGTTCGACGTCGGCCAGGTCCCGCTCGGCCTTTTCGATCGCCACCTTCGCGCGGGCGATCTCGTCGTCGTTCGGCTCCTTGGCCACCAGGGTGCCCGCGTGCTCGACCATGGTGAAGACGGCCGTTACCTCGAACTCCGGCGGCGCCGGCAGGAGATCATGCGCGTCGCCGGTGACCTCGACCTTGATGTCCCGCTCCTCGCCCGGCTGGAGGGCGCGGCCGAAACCCACGTAGTCCTCGCTGCTGAAGACCCGTCCGTCCGGGAGCTCGACGCTGGTCCGCACCCAGCCGGTCGTCAGCGGCTCGTCCAGGTTGTTGCGCACCCGCATGGTCAAGACACCGTTGGGGGCGACTTCCAGGGGGCCGGATCCCAGGCCCGCGAGACGCTCCGCCTCGCTGAAGAGCTCCCGGCGCGCGGCGATCTCCTCTTCGATCCAGGCCTTCTCCTGCCGTAGCTCGATCCGACGGGCCTCGGACAGCACGTCGGCCGCGGTCATGCCGTCGACCGAGAACGGCTCCGTGCCGGCCACCTCGCCGGCGCTCGCCTGGCGCACCAGCGCGATCGCTGCCCCCAGGGCCGGCCGCTCTTCTTGGCTGACGCTCTCCCGGAGCTTCTTCGCAGAGCCGTCGAAGTCGTCCGACTTCAATGTCGGCTCGCCACAGGCGACGAGCAGCAACGGCAGCAGCAGAGCAAGAGCAAGTCTCGAGCGTCGCATCCGGTCTCCTCCCGATCGGATCATCAGTCGGTGTCGAATCACCATAACACCCCCCCCCCCCCCCCGGGGGCGGTTTCTGTCGCCTGCAATCGCCTCTCCGGTTGTCCCCATCTTCCGGGTGGCGTGCACATTTGCAGTTGAGCATGCCCGCTATTGCACGACAACGGGAACACCGCGCCGTCAAAGGAGGTGCGCTTGTCCACGTATCTTGCCAGCTTTTGCCGCCTCACTCTGGGGCTCCTATTTCTCTACTCCTTCGCATCCAAGGTACGGAACGTGCCCCGGTTCCGTGACACGGTCACGGCGTTCCGGCTGTTGCCCGAGACGCTGACCGGTCCGGCTACCGGCGCCGTGCTAGCCACCGAGCTTGCCGCGGGAACACTGGTGCTTCTGGGCGGTTCCACTGTCGGTGCCGGGTACGCCCTGGCGACGGTCCTTCTGCTCCTCTTCACCGGCGTCCTGATCGGGGCGCTCGTTCGCCGGCCAGGCGTGGGTTGCGGCTGCTTCGGCCGCGACGAGCGGCCCGTGGCGCCGGCCGACCTGGTGCGAAACGCCGGCCTGCTGGCTCTTGCTGCCGCCGGATGGTGGAACGCTCGGACCTCCCCGACGGCGCCCCTGTCCCCGGCCGACGTCGTGGTGCTGCTCCTGGCGGCCACGTCGCTCCTTCTGTTCTGGACCCAGCTCGCCGAGATCGTCGAGCTCTTCGGGCGGTCGCCGTCCGGCCGTCAGGACAGTTTCCGGGAGGTGTCATCGTGAGCACCACGGTGATCCTGGCCGTCGTCCTCGTCTGGGTCGTCATGCTCCTCCACCTCGCGGTGACCCTCGCTCTGGTGCGTAGGGTCAACCACCTGAACCGGTTGCTCGCGCACGATGTCTCGGGCCCGGAGCCGGGACGGCGGGCGCCCGGGTTCGAGGCCCGGGACACGGAGGGCGTGCCCGTGACGCTCGGCGAGTTTCGGGGCCGGCCCCTGGCGCTGGTCTTCGCCAGCCCCCATTGCGAGGGATGCCTCGACCTGCCCGCCTTCCTGGTCCACCTGGCGGCTGACCCGGAGACCTCTGGGGTCGAGCAGCTCCTGGTCAGCTTCGGCTCCGAGGAGGAGACCCGCGCGCTTCTCGGCGGCGCCTCCGGTGCGCCCCGAACCCTGGTCGCACCCCGTGCGATCAACCCCTTCCACGACCGCTACCGGATTCACGGAACACCGTCGTACTGCCTCATCGACCCCGCGGGCAAGGTGGCCGCGAGCGGCCTCTTGCGGCGCGACACGTTCCGCACCGAGGTCGCGATCCTCGCGGCCCGCGCGGGCGGCGGCGACGCGCGAGAGGAGGTGATGGAGCCCGAAACCAAGATCGCTTGAGGCCGGGGCGCCGGGCAGTGTCGGCGCCCTCGTTCATCCACTCGTCGAAAGGAGCTTGAACACCATGCATGACCACGACGTCCGTCTGCTCTCGGTGCTCGATCGGATCACCGCGAGCTTCCGTTGGCTGACCCGCGCCTCCGAGGCGCTCCTCGGCCTGCTGGTCCCCTCCGTCTCGGCGCGGGCCGGCTTCTACTGGAAACGCGAGTGCCAGTGCGGCCTCATCATCTCCTGCCCCCCGACCGGCGGCTGTCCGGAGGACAAGTGGTGCTACGACATCCTGTGCGAGATCGACGGCGGGGTCGTCTACTGCTATCCGGAGACGAAGAAGAACTTCGCCAACTACTGTGGCGGATGCCCCTGCTGAGGGGTATGCCCTGACCCGCGACCGGGGGGACCCCGAGGCCGGGGTCCCCCCGGTCGTCCGGCCCCCGCGCGCCACCATGTCGACTTCGCTCCTCGTCCTCACCGCCGCCGGCGCCCTGGCCGGCGGAGCCCTCCTCCTCCGCACGCTCCTGGTGGTCGTGCGGGTGGACGGCTCGAGCATGGCCCCGGCTCTCCGCAACGGCCAGTGGGTCCTGGCCCTTCGCCATGTTCCGGGACGGTTCTTCCGCCGGGGCCAAGTGGCCCTGGTCGCGCCCGGGCGGGAGATGCCGGGAGATGGGCCACCACCGGACCGGCCGACCCCCGGGCCGATCTTCTTGAAGCGGATCCGCGGACTCCCGGGGGACCGCATCGAAACCTCCCTCGACGAGCTCCAGGCTCCGGTGCGCGCCCGCCGCCGCGCGGCCTACGGCGCCGACGGCCGGCGGGTCTGGAACGTCCCCGCCGGGCAGGTCTTCGTCCAGGGCGACGGCCCGGGCTCCGACTCCCGCGCCTGGGGACCGGTCCCCTGGTCGGCGGTGCGGGCAATCGTCATCGCGACCCTCGGCGGCAAGCGATGAGCTCCGGGGATTCCTCCTCCGCGACGCTCCGCGCCCAGGCGCGCATGGTGCGCTCCATGCTTGCGTTGGCGAGCGGCAGCCGTCCGGTCGCCACCTCGATCGTCCTCGCCCTCGAAGTGGCCCAGGGCCTCCTGCCGCTGGCCACGGCCTGGATCGCCAAGATCCTGTTCGACCTCCTCGGGCGGAGCCTGAGCGGCGAAGGGGAGCCGGTGGCCCTCGCGTCCGTCGCCTGGGTGGTCGCCCTCCAGGCGGCGATCCTGCTGGTCGGTCAGGCCCTCACGCCCCTCGCGGCCTACTTTCAAGCGGAGATGGCGCGCGGCGTGAGCCTCCGGGTTCAGGAAATGGTCTACCGCAAGGTCAACGGCTTCGCCGGCCTCGCCTACTTCGAGGACCCACGGTTTCACGACATCCTCCGCCTCGCCCAGCAGGGAGCCGAGCAGCGGCCCCTCGAAGCGCTGAACGTCCTCACGACCCTCCTCCGGAGCCTCGCCACCCTCCTCGGGTTCACCGGCGCGCTCCTCGCCCTCAGCCCGGTGCTCGTCCTGGCGGTGACGGTCGCCGCCGTTCCCCAGCTCCTGGTCGAGCTACGCATCGGCCGCCAGCGTTTCGCCCTCGCGCGGGAGAACAGCCCGGTCGAGCGGCGCCTCCTGACCTATCGCCTCGCCCTCACCCTCGACCGCTTCGCCAAGGAGCTCCGCCTGTTCGGTCTCGGGGAGTACTTCCTCCGAGCCCTCCTGGGACTCCAGCGCCGTCTCCAGGAGACCCAACGGGCCCAGCAGCGGCGCCACCTCATCCTGGGAACCCTCCCGGGAGCTCTCGCCAGCCTGGTGTCGGCGGGAGCCTTGCTGTTCGTGGTCGCCCAGGCCTTCGCCCGCCGCCTGACCTTGGGCGACGTGACCCTCTACGCCGCCGCGGTCAGCCAGATGCAGAGCTCGGTGCGCTCGCTCCTCCGAGGCCTCGCCCAGCTCCACGAGAGCTGCCTCTTTTTCGCCCAGTTCGAGCGTCTGCTCGCCATGCCCCAGCCCTTGGCAGTGGCGACCACGCCGGCACCGGTGCCCCCTCTCGAGCGTGGAATCTCGTTCCGCAACGTCTCCTTCCGCTACGGAGACGACCGGCCCTGGGTGCTCCGCCACCTGGACCTCGAGCTCCCGGCCGACTCCTGCGTCGCCCTCGTGGGGCTCAACGGCGCCGGCAAGACTACGCTCGTCAAGCTCCTGACCCGCCTCTACGATCCGACCGAAGGGGAGATCCTCTGGGACGGCACCGATCTCCGGAACTTCGACCCGGTGGAGCTCCGCACGCAGATCGGCGCCGTCTTCCAGGACTTCGCCCGCTACGACCTGAGCGCCCGCGAGAACATCGGGGTCGGCGACCTCACCGCCATCGACGACCCGGAGCGCATCCGGGAGGCGGCCGTGCACGCGGGCGTGGCGGAGGTCATCGAGCGGCTACCCAACGGCTACGAGACCTTCCTCAACCGCTGGCTCGCCGACGGCGAGGCGGGCGCGGAGCTTTCGGGCGGCGAGTGGCAGAAAGTGGCCATCGCCCGCCTCTTCCTCCGGCGCGCCAGGCTCCTGATCCTCGACGAGCCGACGGCAGCCCTCGACGCCCGGGCCGAGTCCGAGCTCTACGACCATTTCGCCGAGCTCATGGCGGGCCGCACCACGCTCCTCATCTCCCACCGCTTCACCACCGTGCGCGTGGCCAACCGGATCGCTGTCCTCGACGGAGGCTCCATCCGTGAGCAAGGAACCCACCGGGAGCTGATGGCCCTGGGCGGCTCCTACGCCGATCTCTATCGCCGCCAGATGCGCCACCTGCTGGAGGAGCCGGCGCGACCAGCGGACGGGGTCCCACCGGCCTTCGCCGTACCGGCCTCCGGCGACCGGCCCGCGGGGTGACCGTCGGCGGCGTCGGACCGCGACTCGCCATCCGCCGATCCGCCGATCCGCCCATCCGCCTCAGACCGAGATTCCCGGGAGCCGCTTGACGCGGCTCGCGGCGTCGTCCCAGAACCGCTTGGCCATGAACCGGACCCGCTCCGATCGGGTGAAGTCGTTCGCGTCGTTGACCGCCAGGGCGAGCCGTTCGAGGTCGTCCTCCAGGAGCTCTTCGAGGGCCTCGCGCTGATCCGACGGCAGCCGGCTCATGTTCAGGTTGAGGGACTTCTTGGCGGCGTCGTGGATCTTCTCGAGCTCGCCCTGGACGTTCAGGCGCTGGAAGTGCTCGGAGCCCCGGATGGAGAGCTTGCGGTTGACCAGGTCCTCGACCGTGCGGTCCCCCACCGGGCCGATGAAGATCTCGCCGAACTCATCGACGAAATCCTCGAAGAAGCCTTCGAAGTCCTCCAAGGTCTCGTGGGCCCGCTTCAGCATCTCGCCCACCAGGTCCTCCGCGTCGTCGCGTTGGCCGTCGGGCTTCAACCCCTGGGCCAGCTCGACGCACTTCTTGCCGGCCTGCTCGAAGTCCCCGACCGCCCTGTCCAGGTTGACCTTGCCGAGGAACTTCTCGACCTCCGTGCGGGTCTTGCCGAAGAGCACGAGGGTCACGGTCTCGTGGCTCTTGTAGAGCCCCCGGAATCGACCGGCCAGCGTCTCGACCGACGGCCTGAGGCCGGCGATGCTCTCGAGGGCGTGCTGCATGGCCTGGATGGCGGTACCGACCGGCCCCGGCTCCGCGGCGCCGATCACCTCCTCTCCCTTCTCCACCGAAGGCAGCCAGCGCCGGAGCACCTCTTCGGCGTCCCGGGCCTTTTCGGCCGCCTTCTTGATCGCCGCCTCGTAGATCTCCGCCACCTCTTGAACGACCTCCGCCAGGTCCTTCGACAGGTCGCTGCCGTCGTCCTTCAGCTCCTTCCAGTCGTCTCGCAGGCTCTTCTCCTCGCGCATGTACTGCCCGTACCACTCGAGGATTCGCCCCTGGGAGGACGGCAGCGGCATGGCCGCGACGGTGGCGAAGAAGGCGGACTCCTGGGAGGCGATGCGGGTGACCGCGCTGACGAACGGGGTCTTGATCAGCTTGTCGTCGTCGACCAGGCCGGCGATCTCCTTGGCCGCCTTGCTGCCGAGATCGGAGAAGTGCCGGCTCCAGCGCTCCTGATGGGCCTTGGGCGGCAAGGGCGCGTCGAGCAAGCCGAGGCCCTTCTCGAACGCGCTCTTGCGGTCACCGAAGTAGCGGTCGAGCCGGTCCCGGACCCGCTCCTCCAGGGCCTCGGGATGGGACTTCTTGAACACCTCGCGGCTGGTGGCGGCGGTCTCGTCGAGGAGCTTCTTGACGGCGGCTTGGCGGGCGTCGTACATGGCGGAACCTCTCGGCCTTCCCTACAACCTGCGGAGCTCGGAGACGCGCCACGGGCCGCCATCGAGGCGCTGGAGACGCCAGCGGCGGTGGACCCGGGTGTCGACGAAGGTGCGGTACTCGCCGTCGAAGAGACCGACGTGGTCGACGAAGACGTCGACCTGGTCGACGGCCGGCCCGCCGTCGTCGAGGCCCGGCTCCCGGAGCGTGCGGACCGGGGTGATCTTGGCGACGCGGGCGTCGTAGACATCGCCGAGAACCTGCTTCCGGGCCTCGCCCCACTCGCGGGTGAAGCTGCTGTCCGGCCAGCCGAAGGCAACGTCGACGATCGGCGGGCCGCTGAAGCGGGAGAACAGGCGCCAGCCGGCGAAGACGCTCCTCCAGGTGGGCTCGTCGGCCCACTTGATGGCCTGGATCATGGTGGTCACCACCTCCCCCGGCGACGCGTCGTCGGCGAGCTCCGGCACGTCGACGGCGGCGAGGGCCTCTTCGCCGGCGAACGGGCTCCGGCCGACCTCGCGGGCGGCTTCGGTCGGGACAGGAAGCGGCTCGCGCAGGTCGACGAACAGCTCGCCGTCCCCGGCACCGGCGCTGCCACCGACCACCTGGACCAGCAACCCCGGCGCCGGACGGCCGTCGGCGCTCAGCAGCACCGGGTCGTCGAGGATGCGCGCCACGAAGCGGTAACGCTCGGCGATCCCCGGATCGACCTTGGCCTGGTACCGGAAGTAGGCGTCGAAGAAGCGCTGCATCTCCGGGGAGTCGAGCGGGGCGAAGTAGAACCCCTCCCGGGCCGAGCCGGCGGCGGCGTAGGAGCGCCCGAAGCGCTCGATCAGCCCGCCGCGGGGCGTGATCCAGGGGAAGACCACAACCTTCCCGGCGACCGCCTCCCGATCGCCCCGGATCGGGTCGACGGCCGGGAACGTGGGGATGGTCTCCGGCCCGAGCTCTTCGAGGAACCGGTCGCGGGCGGCCCGCGCCACCTCGCGGACCTCGTCGCGCCGCCTCGCGCCGAGCTCCCGGTAGACGAGGTCCTCGTCCGTGAGCTCCACCCGCTCGCCTTCGAGGGCCTGGCGCACCCGCTCCCAGTCGGCGGCGGCGGCGTCCGCGAACGGCCCGGGGTAGTGCTCGAGCAGGTGGTCGATCCGCTCCCGCTCCTCAAGGTGCGCCGCGAGCTGCTTTGTGTTGTTGAACGAGCCCCGGTCCCAGCCGGAGTCGAGGACGTAGGAGGCCTGCTTGACGAAGGTCTCGTACCAGCCGGCCCAGCTCGACCACTGGCCGTCCTCGGCCGAGGTGCTACGCCGGGGCGGCCCGCCCGGGCCGAGGGCTGTGCGGTCCTGGGCGTCCTTGTAAAAGACCTCCTCCCGGAGCGCGCCCCGGATATCGAGCCTCTGCTCCGTGCCGTCCGGCGCCATCCGGAGCACGGTCAGGACGATCTCGTCGCCGCCGGCGGCCCCCCGGTCCTCCCAGAACAGGCCCTCGTGGTACTGGCCCACGCTCCGGGGCGCGGTGTCGGACCGGCTGTCCTTGGTATAGGCAACGCCGTCGAGGGCGACGATCAGGTCGCCGATGCGGAGCTCGGTGGCGCGGAACGGGCTGTCCCACGCGACCCAGGTCACCCGGAAGCCGTAGGGCTCCTGCTCCAACACCTCGTCGGTCTGGATGCCGCTCCGGATGTCGGCCACTCGTCTCCCTCCCGATCGGTCGCCTGCCAGGGTCAACCCGTTTTGAACGTAATGTGATCTCGAGGATACAAATCCGCCCTGCCTGCCCGGCCGTATCCCTCGCGCCGCCTCGATGAGCCGCGTTTGACAGAGTGTCCACGCGCGGCGACACTAGACACACCACTCCTCAAGCAACTCGCACCACGGCCAGACATCAACGGGAAGGGAGCACGCCATGAAGGCTTCGGACCTCTTCGTCCAGTGTCTCGAAACCGAGGGCGTCGACTACGTCTTCGGTGTCCCCGGCGAGGAGAACGCCGACTTCATGATGTCGCTCGAGGGGAGCGAACGCATCCGCTTCGTCCTCACCCGTCATGAGCAGGGCGCGGCCTTCATGGCCGAGGTCTACGGCCGTTTGACCGGCAACCCGGCCGCCTGCCTCGGCACCCTCGGCCCGGGCGCCACCAACCTCATCACCGGCGTGGCCGACGCCAACATGGACCGGGCGCCCATGCTGGTGCTCACCGGCCAGGGATCGACCCTGCGGCTCCACAAGGAGAGCCACCAGGCGATGGACGTGGTCTCCATGTTTCGCCCGGTCACCAAGTGGGCCCACTCGGTCGCCCACCCCGACAACATCCCGGAGATCATGCGCAAGGCGGTGCGCCTGGCGCGGAGCGAAAAGCCCGGCGCCTGCCTGATCGAGCTGCCGGAGAACATCGCCAAGATGGACGCCGCCACCCGGCCCATGGAGCCGGTGCGCTTCCGGCGGCCGGGCCCGGACGACAAGATCGCCGACCGGGCGTGGGAGCTGCTGCGCTCGGCCAGGCGGCCGGTGATCCTGGCGGGCAACGGGTGCATCAGGAAGCGCGCCTCGAAGCAGCTCCGCCGCTTCGCCGAGCGGACCGGCATCGGCGTCATCTCCACCTTCATGGCGAAGGGCGCGGTCGACATGGACGCCGCCTACTGCCTCTACACCATCGGTCTCCAGGCGAAAGACCACACGGCCTACGCCATCGAGGAGGCCGACCTCGTCCTCACCCTGGGCTACGACATGGTGGAGTACCACCCGCGGCTCTGGAACCCGGGCGGCGACAAGCCGATCATCCACGCGGACTTCCTGCCCGCGGAGATCGACGCCTGCTACCACCCCCGGGTCGAGCTGGTCGGCGACCTGGCCCACACCCTCTGGATGCTCAACGAGCGGGTCGACCGGGACGGCCTTCCGGACTGGGACCTCGGCCGCCAGGCGGCGACCCGCCAGGCGCTCCAGGAGGACTTCGCCGAGCACGCGGACGACGACACCGAGGGCTCCATCCGGCCCCAGAAGGTGCTCTGGGACGCGCGCCAAGTCCTCGGTCCCCACGACGTCCTGCTCTCGGACGTGGGCGCCCACAAGATGTGGATCGCCCGCTACTACCACTGCCACGAACCCAACACCTGCCTGATCCCCAACGGCTTCTGCTCCATGGGCTTCGCCCTGCCCGGCTCGATCGGCGCCAAGCTGGTGCATCCGGACCGGCGCGTGCTCGCCATCTGCGGCGACGCCGGCTTCCTCATGAACGTCCAGGAGATGGAAACCGCCAAGCGCCTCGGGGCCGAGCCCACGGTCATGGTCTGGGAGGACCACGCCTACGGCCTGATCGCCTGGAAGCAGCAGAACGAGTTCGGCCGCCACACCGACCTCTCCTTCGGCAACCCCGACTGGATGCTGCTCGCCGAGGCGTTCGGCTGGAACGGCTTCCGTTGCGACCGGAGCCGCGACCTCGCCGCGGTGCTCGAGGAGAGCTTCGAGACGCCGGGGCCGTCGCTCGTGGTGGTCCCCATCGACTACAGAGAGAACCAGATCCTCACCAAGCGGCTGGGCGACATCGGCTGCTCCATCTGATTCTCTGATTCTCACCAAGCGCTTCCCGGCACCCCCGGAGCGGAGGCACCCCATGCTGGCAACGAGCTACCCCTTCTACCTGGCCAACCGGCCCGAGCAGCCCAACACGAACCTCGAGGTCACCGACAAGTACAGCGGCGAGGTGGTCACCCGCGTGGCGCTCGCGGCGGAAGCGGACATCGACCGCGCGATCGGCGCCGCCGTGGCCGCCGCCGCCCCCATGGCCGAGATGAAAGCCTACGAACGCCAGGCGGTGCTCAACCACTGCGTTACCCGGTTCACCGAGCGCGCAGACGAGCTGGCCCAGGCCCTCTGCAGCGAGGCGGGCAAGCCGATCAAGGACAGCCGGGGCGAAGTCTCGCGCCTCATCGACACGTTCCGGATCGCCGCCGAGGAGTCGGTGCGGATCTACGGCGAGATCCTGCCCATGGACGTGAGTCCCCGGGGCGCGGCCTACACGGGCGCCTGGAAGCGGGTGCCGATCGGCCCCTGCTCGTTCATTTCGCCCTTCAACTTCCCGCTCAACCTGGCCGCCCACAAGGTGGCGCCGGCCCTCGCCACCGGCTGCCCGTTCGTGCTCAAGCCGGCGAGCCTGACGCCGCTCGGCGCCCTCATCATCGGCGAGACCCTGGCCGAGACGGACCTGCCCCCCGGCGCGTTCTCCATCCTCCCCTGCCGGCGCGACGGCGCGCGCCTGTTCACCGAAGACGAGCGGCTCAAGCTCCTCTCCTTTACCGGCTCGCCGGAGGTCGGCTGGAACCTCAAGGCCAAGGCGGGCAAGAAGAAGGTGGTGCTCGAGCTGGGCGGAAACGCGGCCTGCATCGTCGACGAGGACATCCGCGGGGCGCTCCTCGAGGACGCCGTCGAGCGGCTGATCATCGGCGCCTTCTACCAGAGCGGCCAGAGCTGCATCGGCGTCCAGCGGGTGCTGGTGCACGAGAGTCTCTACGACGAGCTCAAGGAGCGCTTCGTCGCCGCCACCCGGGAGCTCGTGGCGGGCGATCCGCGGGACGAGAAGACCTTCATCGGGCCGATGATCTCGGAGAAGGAGGCGAGCCGCCTCCACGGTTGGATCGAGGAAGCGGTGGCCGCCGGGGCGACCCTTCTGTGCGGCGGCGAGCGCGACGGCGCCATGCTCCAGGCGACGCTCCTCGAAGGGGTCGACCCGGCGCTCGACGTCTCCTGCAAGGAGGCCTTCGGCCCGGTCGCCCTGCTCGAGCCGTTCGCGGACTTCGACGCCGCCCTCGAGCGGGTCAACGACTCGACCTTCGGCCTCCAGGCCGGCGTCTTCACCCGCGACCTCTACAAGGCCCAGCGCGCCTGGGACCGCCTCGAAGTGGGCGGGGTGATCATCGGCGACGTGCCGAGCTGGCGGATCGACCACATGCCCTACGGCGGGGTCAAAGACAGCGGCCTGGGCCGCGAGGGCATCCGTTGGGCGATCGAGGACATGACCGAGCCCCGCCTGCTAGCGATCCGCGACCCCGGGGTCTGACGAGCGAGCCCGGTCGGACGTACCGGCCCCCGGAAGGAACGATCTCCCTGCCGGGCATCCTTGCCGCGGCAGGGAGATCGGGCGCCCCGAGAGAGCGGCGGGGCGCAGACCGTCAACGTGGGCCGTCAGCTACGGCGGATAGCCGAGATCCTCCGGCACCGCGAAGTTGTGGATGAGCTCGATCGAGCGCACGGCGTCGCTCGCCGCCCCGACGAAGGACTCCAGGTTTTCGGACAGGACCGGTGGACCGTTGCTGAAGGCCAGCCACCCGAGGAGAGAAACCTCGGGCGTGCGCTGCCACAGATCCGCGGTCACCGGCATGATCAGCTCCGCGGTCTCCTCCCGCCACTCGGGCCGCCAGTAGGCGCTGGCGTGGTAATCGACGAAGCGCTCCTGAACCTCGAAGAACAGGTCGTAGCCCGGCAGCAGGGGGTCCGCCTCGACGATCGTGCACTCGGCGGGCGGCAGGTACGGCGGGTCCTGGGGCGCCGGGTCGTCCTCGGCGGGCGACTCCGGGTCGGTGGCCGACGGCCAGCAGTCGCGGACCAGGGCACCGAATGTGTTCGGATTGGCCGCCGTGTGGGCCGTGGCGACCGGAATCTTGAGCACCCGGTTCATGTACTGGACCAGGTCCACCGTGATCTCGCCCGTCTTGTTGGCGGCACCGCCCAGGAACGAGCCCGCGCGGACGAAGTCCCGGTCGTCGAGGGCCTCGGGCGCCGCGCACGCGGGGTCGAACCCCAGCAGCGCGAAGCAGCTCGCCGCGCCATCCCCCGGAAGCAGGTGCCGCACCGAGTTGTGGAACTTGGGCCAGTCTTCCGGCCCGAGAGCGACCTGATACTGCACCGGCAGCGCCGGGTCGCCATGGAACCAGGGATCCACCTCGAACGGGTCGGTCTGGATGTGACCGTACTTCATCAGCCGGGTGTAGAGGCCCAGGTTCTCCATCGGCGAGTCGATCTCGCTCCACTCGGCGCAGACGGTCTGGCCACCGGCGTTCGGAGCGCAGTTGAAGCCGAGCCGCAGGCGGCCGGCCGGATCCTGCATCACGAAACCGGCGGACTTGATCGTGGAGATCACCTCGTTGAAGTGCATCCGGCTGTTCTTCTCCTTGGTGCGCCCGGCGTTCAGGCGGCCGAAGTAGTCGACCTCCTCGACCGCGGTCGGATCCGTCACGTCGCAACTGAACGGCAGGAAGCCGATCTCGTTGCCGAGCGCGTCGAGTGCGATCGGGCAGTAGCCCCAGCCGTAACCGGGGACCTCCGCCGGCAGCTCGACCCAACGCTGGGCCAGAATCGGCTGACCGGTCTCCACGTCGCGCAGGACGTGAATGAGGTCTCCGAACACGTCACCGCACCCGCCGTCGCCATGATCCTGCGCCGCCGACGGCAGTCCCATCAGCGCGACCAGCACCACACACGCTACACCCACGAAAGCTCTTGTTCTCTCCATCGTTGCCCCTCCCGGGAGTGAACTGGGTTGGCGCCAGGGGAGTCCGGACGGACATCGCCCTCTGGTGCGGTAGAGGGCAACGTTTGTGCCACGGCTCCGCGCTGAGGACGGCGGGATCGGCTCACCGCAACATACTGAAAAACAGTTACTTGCAGCCGGGGCAACCGAGCGGCGTGCGGCGCCTCTCGCGGCGAGGCCTGCCACCGGAGGCAGTGACTGCCGATCTGTGCTGCCTGGGACGTCAGAGGCGGGGCCCCCGGCGCCCGCGCGCCGGGGGAGGTGTGCTCAGATCTGCTGGACGTACTCGACGAAGCCGACCAAGTGCGCGGCCTGGAGCCGGCCGAGGGGGCCGCTCGAGTAGGTGGCGTGCATCACCCCGCCGTCCTGGAGGATGAAGCTGGTCGCCTGGAGGTGGCGCTTCTCGGGGTCGATGTAGGCGCCGAACCGGGCGGCCACCTCCTCGCCGTCGAGCCCCCACCCCACCGGGAACGTCAGCCCGTGGCGCTCGACAGTCGTTCCGGCGTCCTCCTCCGTGTCGGTCGACAGGGCGTAGACCTTGACGCCGAGGGACTCCAGCCGGTCGATGTGCTTCTGGAAGTCAGCCAACTGCTGACGACAGAACGGTCACCAGTGGCCCCGGTAAAAGAGCACCACGGCCCAGCCCGTGTCGACGGCGCCGGGCAGCTCCAAAGTCCCTCCGCCAACCAGGCCGGCGGAGAGCGCGGGAAATCGGTCGCCACTGTTCAGTCTCATGGCGCTACCTCCTCCTGTCTCGGTGGACGATCGCATTCAAAAGTTTGCGCAAAGCTCCGTCCAAGGTAGCAACTCGGAGGCCACACCCCGCCACCCCACGAGGTGGGGTCTCGAAAGGTCCCTGAGATGAGCCCGGCTAGAGCCTCACGCACCCGGGCGACCGCAGTAAGTATTGAGACTCGCGTCCACATCCAGATGAGTCCCCGGCGGCCACAGCGCATCCCGAAGCGCCTCCCGCGACACCACGGCGGGCGCCCCCTCGACCAGAGCAACCAACAGCCGAAACGGAAGATCCTGAAGCGCCACGGGCTCACCGTCGCGCAACAACTCCCCCACCTCGCCATCCAGCTCGAAACGACCAAACCGATATCGCCGGGACACCGGCGAATCCTACCAGCGCCCCCACCGCCGGCCCCCCTCAGCCGCCACCCATCACTCGCCACCCATCACACGCCACACAACCACCCCGCCGGCACAAGCACCCCACGGCCGGCACAGGTCCGGTGGAGGGCCGTTCGCTTCGCTCACGCTCGGCCGGCACAGGTCCGGCCGCTTCAGGTACGACCCCAAGACACCGTCCAGGGGCGGGGCTGTCCAGGGGCGGGGCCGGGGGCTCACGGCCGCAGGTGTCAGCGCCCGCGGAGCAAGCAACACCGACCGCAGGGCAACACCGCCCCAACACCCGTCCCATCCCCGCGTAAGATCCAAGTAAGCCCCGCGTCAGCCCCGGTCGATGGCACGTCAGGAGACATCCCCCCACCATGGGCTCCACACAGTCCCGACCCAGACACCACGGACCCAGGAGACCCGCCATGAACCCCACCGACCACAACAACCGGACAACCAACCCGCCACACACCAACCCCACCGACCGCCCCTCCGCCCTCACCATCCTCCTCGCCCTCGCCGGCTTCAAGCTCGCCCTCCACCTCGGCATCAACCTCCTCGGCGGCTACGAAATCTTCCGCGACGAGCTCTACTACCTCGCCTGCGCCAGCCACCCCGCCCTCGGCTACGTCGACCAACCACCCCTCTCCATCTGGATGCTCGCCGCCGTCCGGGCCGTCCTCGGCGACTCCCTCTTCGCCATCCGCCTACTCCCGGCCGTCGCCGGCGCCGCCCTCATCCTCGTCACCGGCCTCCTCGCCCGCGAGCTCGGCGGCGGACGCCTCGCGGTCACCCTGGCCGGCCTCTCCACCCTGGTCGCGGGCTTCACCCTCGCGGTCTCCTCCATCTGGTCGATGAACATCTTCGACCTCCTCCTCGTCGCCCTCGCCTGCCTCCTCCTCGCCCGCCTCATCAACACCCAAAACCACCGGTACTGGCTCCCGATCGGCCTCCTCCTCGGCCTGGGCCTGCTCAACAAAGTCGGCGTCCTCTGGGTCGGCCTGGGCCTCCTCGTGGGCCTCCTCGCCACCCGCGAACGGCGCTGGCTCAAGACCCCCTGGCCCTGGGCGGCCGGCGCCCTCGCGGCCCTCCTCTTCCTCCCCTACGTCCTCTGGAACGCAAGCCACGACTGGGCCCACCTCGAGTTCATCGAAGGGGCGGTCACCGGCAAGTACTCCGGACTCAGCGCCTGGAGCTTCCTCTCCGGCCAGATGCTGATCCAGAACCCGGTGACGCTCCCGGTCTGGCTCTTCGGCCTCGGCTGGCTGCTCTTCGCGCCGGCCGGCCGGCGCTACCGCCTCCTCGGCATCGTCTGGGTGACGGCGTGCCTGGTGCTCCTCGCCAACGGCCACTCCAAGGCGGAGTACCTGTCCAACGTCTACGCGCCCCTCTTCGCGGCCGGCGGCGTGGCCTGGGAGCGGCTGCTCCCCACGAGAGCGCTGGTTCGGGGGGCCGCCGTGGCGCTCGTCCTCCTCGGCCTGGTCCTGGCCCCCCTCGCGGCGCCCATCCTGCCGGTCGAAACCTACGTTGCGTACGCCCGTGCCCTCGGCTTCGAGCCGACGACCCCCGAAGGACACGAGCTCGCCGAGCTCCCCCAGTTCTACGCCGACATGTTCGGCTGGCGGGAGAAGGCGGAAGCGGTGGCGGCCGTCTACCACGCCCTGCCGGCGAACGACCGGGAGCGGGCCGCGATCTTCGGCCAGAACTACGGCCGCGCCGGCGCCATCGACTACTGGGCCGATGAGCTCGATCTGCCCGGCGCCATCGGCAACCACAACAACTACTGGATCTGGGGACCGGGCTCCTGGTCCGGCGAGGTGGGGATCGTGCTGGGAGGCGACCGCGACGATCTCGAGCGCCGCTTCGCGTCGGTCGAGGAGGCCGGCCGCGCCGACTGCCGGTGGTGCATCCCCTACGAGCGCAACCTCCCGATCTACGTCTGCCGGAATCTGGTGATCCCGGTCGAGGAGCTCTGGCCCCTGGCCAAGCACTTCGAATGAGGAAACCCCGGGCGTGACCGGTAGACTCTCGGCTCATGGACCCGACCAACCGCTTCTCCGATCGCGTGGCCCTCTACGTGCGCTACCGCCCCGGGTACCCGGAGGAGCTCCTCCGGGCCCTGGTCGACGAGACCGGGCTCGGAGCCGCCTCGGTGGTCGCCGACCTTGGCTCCGGCACCGGCATCTCGGCCGAGATGCTGCTCCGCTCCGGCTGCCAGGTCTACGCGATCGAGCCCAACGGCCCCATGCGCCAGGCCGCCGAGGAGGCCCTCGGCGGCGAGCCCCGCTTCCACAGCGTCGACGCCCGGGCCGAAGCGACGGGGTTGCCCGATGACAGCGTCGACCTGGTCACCGCCGGTCAGGCCTTCCACTGGTTCGACCTGCCGGCGACGCGGGCGGAGGTCCAGCGGATTCTCCGTCCCGCCGGCCGGGCGGCGGTCGTCTGGAACGCCCGCCTCACCGACACGACCCCCTTCCTCCGGGCCTACGAGGCGCTCCTCCACCGCTTCGGAACGGACTACGCGGAGGTCGACCACACGCGGTTCGACGAGGCGGCGATGGCGCCCTTCTTCGGCGGAGCGTTCGAGACCCGGGTCTTCCCGAACGCGCAGGAGGTCGATTTCGACGGGCTGCGGGGCCGGCTCCTCTCCTCGTCCTACGTGCCGGCCGCCGGCCAACCGGGCCATGAGCCGATGCTCGAGGAGCTCCGACGGATCTTCGACGAGCACCAGAAGGAGGGCCGCGTGCGCTTCGAGTACGCCACCCGCCTCCACCTCGGGCCGCTCGGAGGGTCGCCCGGGATCACTCCGACCGCAGGGTGACCATCGGGTCGATCCTCGCCGCCCGCGCCGCGGGCACCGCGCTCGCCGCGAGCACGGTCACCGCCAACAGGCCGGCGACGGCCGCCAGGGTGAGCGGATCGGCCGGCTCGACATCGAAGAGGATCTGTTCGAGGACATTCGACAGGGCGAGGCTCGCCAGCAGCCCGAGCACCGTTCCCACGGCGGCGATCCGCAGAGCGCGCCCCAGCACCAGGCGCACCACCTGCGCGATCCGGGCCCCCACCGCCATGCGGATGCCGATCTCCCGTGTGCGGCGGCGCACCTGGAAGGCCTGGACCGCGAACACCCCCACCGCGGCGAGGAGCAGCGACAGCGTGCCGAGGACGCCGGCGAGCACGGCGTGGTACCGGCCCCGCAGGCGCTGGAGCCCGCTCGCCATCCGCCGGTCGAGGGTCTGGACGCTCGCCGCGGCGAGCAGCGGGTCGACCGCGGCCACCTCTTTGCCCGCGGCGGCGAGAAGCGCCTCTGGACCGCTCCGCACCCGCACCGCCACGTCCAGGTTCCGGAGAAACGACCCCGGCACCGGGCTCTGGGCATGGGCCACGTAGACGGTCGGCTGGAACCAGGGCTCGACGCTCGGCTGGGTCGCCACCACCCCGACCACCTCGTGCCACTGCCCGTTGAACTGGACCCGTGAGCCGAGGGGATCGTCCTCCCCGAAGAGCCGGCGGGCGGCGCCTTCGTCGATCACCATGACCGGCCGGGTCTGCGCCCGGTCGCTCGGCGAGAAGCTTCGGCCCCGGAGCACCGGCACGCCGAGGGCGGAGAAGTAGTCCCCGGCGATGACCTGCCAGTCGAGGCTCACCTCCTCCGGCAGCTCCCGGCCCTCGACCTCCGGGGCGTAGGACCAGCCCCCCTCGGGCGGTAGGGAGTACGCCGCGGCCACCGCCGCCACGTCGGGCCGCAGGGCCAGACGCTCGGAGAGCCGCTCGAAGAACGCCGCCGGAGCGCCTTCCTCACCGTAGCGGGCCTCCGGCAGGGAGAGCTCGAAGGTGACCACCCGCTCCGGAGCCTCTCCCGGCTCCACCGCGCCGAGAGCGAGGGAGCTCCTGAGGAGCAGGCCGGCAGAGACCAGAACAGCGGACGTGAGGGCGACCTGGGCGACCGGTAGCCAGCCCGAGGGCCCCCCCTTCCCCGGGCGGCCTCCGGGCCGCCCAGCCCAGCCCCAGGTGACCCCGGGAGCGACGGCGCTCGGCTCCGGCAGGGCGCGCGCCGCCGCCAGGGTCGGCAGAAGCGCCGCGGCCGCGGCCACGACGCCCGCGAACGTGACGACCACGGGGCTCAGGCCGGCCTCGAACCCGGACGGCACGTAGACCCCCTGGAGCCGTGGGAGCGCCCCGAGCGCCGAGCGCGCCATCCCGAGACCGAGGACCCAGCCGCCGGCGGCGATGAGCCCACCGTCGAGGAGCAGGCCGTCGATCAGCCGCCGCCGGGCCGCACCGAGGGCGAGCCGGACCGCGAGCTCCCGCCGGCGGTCGACCGTCCGCACGACCTGGAGGCCGGAGAGATTCAGCCCCGCGACGAGCAGCAAGAGGAACGCTGCCCCCGCCAGGAATGCCAACGGCCGCCGTGCCTGGGTGGTGAACATCTCGTGGAGCGGCGCCGCGTGGGCTCCGACCCCGTCGTTGCTCTCCGGGTGCTCCCGCTCCAGCCGCCGGGCGACCCCGTCGAGGGCCGCCCGCACCTGCTCCAGGCTGGCGCCCGGCCGGAGCCGTCCGATCGCTCCCAGGTAGGCCGAGCTCCGGTTGTCGGCGTCCGCGGCGCTCCAGCGCAGAGGCAGCACCGCGTCGGCCTCACCGCCCGGAATCCGGAACCGCTCCGGCAGCACGCCCCGCACCACCCGCTCCTCGCCGTCGAGGAGGATCGTCTCCCCCACCAGCTCAGGGTCGGCGCCGAAGCGGCCCTGCCACAGCCGGTGGGAGAGGAGCACGACCGGTGGCGCCCCCTGGAAGAAGTCCTCGGCGAGGAACAGGCGCCCGGCTTCGGCACGGATCTCGAGGGCGCCGAGGAGTCCCTCCGAGACCTGGCGCACCGCCAGGCGGACGGGCTCCCGCCCCGGGGCCACCAGGTCGCCCTGGCCGAACGGCACGTAGGCGCCGAGGGCCGCGAACGGCCCTCCGTCCGCTCCAGCGCCCCGTTCGAGCGCCCGCTCGAAGGCGAGGAAGTCGGCCGGCGCCATCGACCGCGTGGACCCGCTCGCCTCCCGGTACGAGCAGCGGACGTCGATCAGCGTCTCCGGGTCCGGATACGGCCCCGCGGCCCGCGCCACGGTGTCGACCGCGCTCGCCACGAAGGTGGCCGCTCCGACACCCACAGCGAGGATCGCAACCGCCACGGCGGTCAGCCAGGGTCGCCGGGCCAGGCGGCGGAAGGCGGCTCTCAGCTCGCGGTGTAGATCTCTCATGATCCCCTTCGAAGGTCTTCGGTCACTCCTCCTCGAGGGCCACCGCCGGATCGATCCGGGCGGCCCGGCGCGCGGGCAATGCCGTGGCCGCGAGGGCCGAGCCGGCGAGCACGACCACGACCGCCGTAAAGGTCGCCGGGTCGTGGGGCGAGACCCCGAAGAGCAAGCTGCCCAGGCTCTCGGTCAGCGTGTAGGCGACGAGCAGGCCCGCGGCGAGGCGGAGGTCTTGGAGAATTCGCTCCATGGCGCAGAGGCAAGGCAAGGGGCGTGCCATCCGCCCGTGATCGGACGGCAGCAGGTGCCGGACACCTCCCGAGTAGCCCTCGAAACCCTTGAAATCAAGACCCTTGCGCCCGACCCACCCACTCCTGTCACGGGTGCTCCCTCTCCTGCCTCCCCTCTCTGTCTGTCCGCTTCCGGGACACTCCATCCCACCCTCGAACGGGCGCCGGGCGTCCTACCGCCAACGCACGACGGCGGAGAGAGCGAATCCCGGAGGACCGTCCTCTCCGCCGCAGGTACCCGTTGCCGGGTCGCTGTTGCGCGGGCCGCTAGTGGTCTGAGTCACAAATCCCTTGCGTTCCGCGCAGGGGTCTTGCGGAGTGAATCCAAGGCGCGAGGAGGAGGCGATGCCGTAGCATCGTCGACGACGAGCAACACCGGAGACACCCGCAACCCCCCTGCGCCCTTCGGGTT